>Ga0315907_10000075_pt1 | contig 142136 bp, 129 predicted proteins | sample LakEriMetagenome_3_FD_203525 | JGI IMG/M metagenome (GOLD analysis project Ga0315907, IMG submission 203525) | Freshwater fungal communities from buoy surface, Lake Erie, Ohio, United States - Buoy 12 MA123 | ecosystem: Environmental > Aquatic > Freshwater > Lake > Lake biofilm | place: USA...
TGTACAACCACCAGTTGCCGCAGTCAGCGCTCAAGAGCAAGACGCCGATGCAGGCGATGAAAGACTGGTATCGGACGCACCCGCATTTGTTTCACAGGCGGCCACATGATCGTCCGGGATGCGACATCTAGGTCACAGCAGCACATTGCGGCTTGTGTATTTTTTGATTTTGAATCCGGAACTTGCATTCAAGCATTCGACTGTTTTCAGTCAACGGGATGTAATCAATTTCAGCAATGACTTCTGAATCTTTAATGTTTACGCTGTTGATAAAAACGGCACTCACTTTGTCTATGCTAAGGCGCTCACCGTTAACCAGCTTTAAGGTGCCCTGCAATTTAGTCTGATCGACTAACGCCCCCTTAAAAAACAACTCTAAAACCAACAAGGGTGGTTTGGGAGTTTGTTTAGACAGCAACCTGCCTTCTGAATTGAGTCTTATCACCCTAACGCTCAATGTCTCACCAACGACCTCCGTTGTGACATCCTGCACCAGCATATCAATATAAGGTTGGGGTGAAGCTGCGCAGGCACATGAGAATGAAACAGCAAATAGCGCAGTGAAATAGATTCTTTCGAACATGATTGAATATGTCACCACAAAGATGGCTTAGGCATCCATCTTGCAGGCCCCATACGAAGCATCCTCCACATGCGCCACTGACCGAAACGCCGGCTTGGCAAACAAATACCCTTGCATGAGGTGTATGCCGACATCGCACAAAAAGTCGCGCTCGGCTGGGGTTTCTATGCCCTCTGCCACCACCTTGATGCCCATGTCTTTGCACAAGCCCACCAGGCTGCGCACTATGGCTTGGCGGGGGCGGTTGGTGTCTACGTTGCGGACAAGATCCATATCGATTTTGATGAAGTCTGGCTGAAAGTCAGACAGCAGCTTCATGCCCGCGTAGCCCGCGCCAAAGTCGTCAATGGCCGTCATAAAGCCGCAGCGTTTGTATTCGCGCAGAATTTCTGCAAACCAGGGGCCGTCTTCTATACGTTCGCCCTCGGTTACTTCAAAAATAATTTGCTCCACCGGAAAGCCGTGTACCCGTGCGGCCTCTAAAGTAGTGCGGATGCACACCTCGGGTTTGTAGATGGCATTGGGTAAAAAATTGATGGAGACGGGCTGCTTGAGCCCAAGTTCTGCAGCGCCTTTGATGGCCTTGACCCTGCACGCTTGGTCAAAGCGGTAGCGGTTTTGTTGGGTGACTTGCGACAAAACCGTCATAGCGCCTTCGCCGTTGGGGCCACGCACCAAGGCTTCGTAAGCAAAAACCGACCGGTGCTGCATGTCCACAATGGGCTGGAAGGCATAGTCAAACTGAAACCCTAGGCGCTCAGCTTTGCCACAGTCTTCACAGTCTTGCGTTGTGCCTTTGAGTGGCACAAAGTCGATAGGGAAAGACGGTTTAGCTTTGATTTCAGGGAGCGTAAGCATCGGTCTTGGGTCTCTCAAGTTTTTGCGATTCAACAACTGGCTCAGTGCAATCAAGGCAGCCAAAAATAACCTGCTGCTATTGTTGTATGGTTGCGCTTCAAAAGCCAAGGGTGAAAACACCAGACGATACGCCCGCGACAGCAATGTGTCAGGGCGGCAGCCAATGCACTTGATTGCCACATGAAAAAAGCCACGTGTAAGGTGGCTTTGTTAAGCGGATGAACATTGGGACTGTTGTATCAAATATGCCGCCTGCGCCCCACAGCTGCGGCCAATGCAATAAGCGCAGCGGTAATGACCATGGCCCATTGCGACAAGGTGGGAATGGAATTAACCATAGACATCAGGGCTAAACCACCGGGGTCGGTAATCGAGCCATTGGCGGTCAGGTCATCATCGCCCACGCCGCCATCGGTGATGGTCAGCGTGACGCTTTTACGGTCCGGGGCTATTACGGCCTGGGCGGGTGGCATTTGGTACCAATGGTTTTGTGTGCAACCTGCACCACTGCAATTAAAACCATCGGGGCTTTTGCCGTATTTCATGTACACAACGCCTGCGGGTACAGGCGTGGTGTATTGGATGGTGACGCTGGTGCTGCTTCCAGGCGCTCCGCCGTTCAGGTTGATGGAGGCGAAGCCATTCGGAAAGGTAGTGTCAGCTGGTGGTGTAGCAGGCATGGTGTTGCTAACACTTGCACTGGTAATGGCCCAGCCGTTGCTAGGGGCCGACACAGACCCGGAACCATTGCCCTATGAAGCCCAGTTGGCCTCGCAAGTACCCGAATTGGTACCACCGTTACTGCCATTGCATACCCAGCTGTATTTGCCAGTTGACGAGCTGACGAGAGTCGGTGTGCCTTTGGTACACAAGTTGGCAGTGGGCAGCACAGAAAACGATTGGCCTGTGGCACTGCCGCAAGTGCCGTCTACGATTTCCTCGACCCTGAAAATACGCAACTCATCAATGCTGGCAGGGTTGCGCGTGTAAAAAGCGATGCGGTTGAACGCTGGTGCCAGCCCTGCGTATTCGGCTGACGGTGTTGGCGGGTTAAGGTAGTCAAACCCCACAAGGCTGGGCAACACCCACATGCGGGTGTTGTTGGCGGTGTAGTCAATGCGCAGCACCACGGCACTAAGGGTAGATAGGGCTACAGCACTGCATGAAGCCGAAATGGCTTGCAGGGATGTATTCAATATGGCGTATACGGGACTGCCGCAAGCAGCGTTATTGCCGATAGCGCCCGTGAGGGCACCAGACGATGTAAACCGTAAGTTAGGCGTACCACCGCCCGATTGCGTACCAAACTGCGCCAGTAACTGCACAAACACAACACCGCTGTTTTGCAGGGGAATATTGCGGGCAGAGTCGTTAAGGGCGCTTCCGGCCACGTAAACAATTTTGCCGCCGGTGCTGGTAACGCCGGGCACGCTTAGGCTGGTGGCGTTGGTCACAAAATCTGTAAACGAAATGCTGTCCGACTCCCACGCGCCGCTCCAACCGGTGCCGCCGTTTTGGCCGGGCAAGGTGACGTTGCCTGGGTAAGAAAACGAGTCTTCAGCAATCACGGTTGTCACAGAGCCCGCAGCCCAAAGTGGTGCTGCGGCAATGGACATACATGCCATGGCCAATAAACGAAGAATGCTGCGAGATATAAGTTGTGCCATGGTGGTGTGCAGTAGTAACCTGCTGTGAGCCAGTCTACTCCAGTGCCTTAAACACGGTGTTCGCGCCAGTTTTGCCAAATCGCCAGGGCCACCATAAAGGGCAGACTCATCTCACTGGTTTCTTCCAGCATGCTGACCAGCAAGGCGGTTGATGGCGCGATGGCAACACCAAAATCTTGAATCAGCAGATTGACAGATCTGTCCATGATTTTAGTCAATACCAATGTGGCAAAGAGCGTGGCAACTGTTCGAGCAAAAGGCTTGCCTTGCAAAAAAGCACGCCAAAGTTCAAGTCCATACCGCCACAAAAGATAAATGGCGCACAAGGCAGTCAATGACAAAGCCATAAAAGCCAACAACTTGTGCGCCCAAGGTGCATCGCCAAGGTAATAGCTGATTTTGATGATGCTTTTTCCTGTCCAGCGGCTGTGCCAGTCCATTTCACGGGCACCCGCTGCCGCACAAAGGGTACACACGGCAAACCAAGTGATGCGGCGGCTGTGCTGGGGGCGCCAAAACAAGCCCGCAAGCGCTATCAGCCCAAAAAGCGCTGCCGTAGTGCCTTCAACGGGGCCGTTTTCTCGCAACCACCACATTTGGCTGGCAGGTGGTAGCAAGTGCCACGCAGCAAACGCGCAAAGCAGTGTAAGCAAAAGAATGTGCAAAGCTGGCCAAGCACATACCAATCGATATAGAGACGATGAACGCATGCAAAAGGGCAATAGTTGGGGGCTAAATGGCTAAAAAATTACTTTTGTTGCGGGTGCGCGGGTGCCCATCTGCGCAGGGGTGTTCGGGCTGCAAGTACAAGGGCCAATACAGACATCACAGCGCCTATCAGCAAGCCCAGCGCAATGTCTGATGGGAAATGCACACCCAGGTACACCCGGCTCATGGCAATGGCTAACGCAACGGGCACACACACAGCCGCCCACATCCACCTGCGCTGCATGGGTGCAAAAGCCGTTAAACCAGCCGCCCATGCAGCGGCCATGGTGGCGTGCATGCTAGGAAAGCCGGGCCCTGCAGAATGATCTAGCCACTGCTGGCCCACGCCCATCACAAAAGGACGAACGGATGCAATGGTCTCGCGCAGACCACGGGCAAGCAGCCATGCCATGACCATGGTCAACACAACACCCAGCACCTGCCAACGGGCGCGAGGGCCTAAAAAGACCAGCGGAATCAACAAGCCCATGGCCAACGTAGACAGATAGCTGCTTGCCCAGACCGCCGCGGTGATGGCCCACTGGGGGCTGTCTGCGGTGGCATTGAGATGCAAAAATAGGGCAATATCCAGCGCATTCATGGTGGCGGGGGCGGGTAAAACAGCCGGGCATTTTGCCTGAGAAGTGGTGGGTTCAGGCTTTAGGCCCCGCCGCACAAAGCTCACGAGACCCCAAAACCCGCATTACAGCCATTTTTTAAGCCAAAAAGCCACTATGCCTTAGTAAAACAAGCATAGTTTGCTATTAATTTTGATGATTAAGGCTGCTGCGATGTCCGCATCACCCCGCCCTGCTCCACCACCTGTAAGCGTCGTGATATCGCTTGGGTCTGCACAGCATTACCGCTTGCAAGTGCTTGTTGGCGCTGCACATTGAGCCAGGCCAGCAGCGGCACACGCCAGCCTTGGGCCGATGCGGTGTCTACCGCCTGATTCACCACCTCAGGGCTGGCAAGACCCACGCGCCACAGGGTGGCTGCACCGACCAAACGTGCCAATGGGTCAGGCACTCCTGACAAATCAGGTGGAGGGGTTTGGGTCAAGATGCTGCGCGCAACGGCCTGTTGGCTGGCAGGCAGCAAAACGACATCGGCTGCGTTGTTTTGGCCCGCCAAATAGCGGGCGTAGGCTTTTTCAGATGCGGCGGCATCTGCTTGCAAAGCATCAAACGCAGGGCAGTCCAGGGCTTGGAGGCTGGCTGCAAGGGCTGCGCAGCGCAGCAGTTCGGTACGGGCCAGGGTGTCTGGGCGGGCGGTGCGGGCAATTTCGCTGCGGGCGCGTGTCCATTCGGCGTTGGCGATGCGTGCATCGCCCCTTAGTTGGGCATTGAGCGCACGCTCAGTAGCGCTGTGGGCGTTGATTTGCCAGTCGGGCACGGGGGGCTGATTGCTACATGCCACCACGGCCAGCGCCATGCATGCAAGGACAGCACGACAAAGCAGGCTGGTCGCGGTGGTGTTCATGGCAGTTTGATCTCCGTATCCCGCGCAAAGGGCCATTTGCGGTTGATGTCATTGAGCAGGGTTTCTACTTTGCGCAAATTGCTTTCGACTTCGGCACGCAATGCGCCCAGATCGGTAGAGGCTTCGCGGGCATTGGCGCCTATGGCTTGGGCCTCTGCCAATACGGCGTCTACTTTTTTCAGGCTGCTACGGGTGTCTGCCAGTAGGCCATTGAGCTGAACTACGGTGGCACGCACCTGGGGCATGACGCCGTCTCTGCCAAACACTTGTTCGTCCGCGTTGGCCGCCAAGCCGTCCAGGCGTGCCAACAGGGCATTGGTGCGCTCTAAGGTGGCAATCACTTTGCGGGCGTCGGCTTCGTTGCCCATCAGTACACCCAATGCACCGCCTGGGCCTTGGGCCTTTTGCGTTAAAGATTGCACGTTGGCAAGCGTGCTCCCCAAGGGGCCGTCTTGCGCTGTCATGGCGCTCAGATTGCCCAGCACCTCACGGGCTGTGGCCATTAATTGCGGGATTTCTGCCGTGGCATCGCCGCGCAGCACGGGGCGAACGGCACCGTCTGGCAACACGGGGCCTGTCAGCATGCCTGTGTAAGCGCGTATGTTGGTGCCCCCCACCAGCCCACGCACCATGGTGAACACGCTGGTTTCACGCAACCAGTGGGCGTCTTTTTGCGCAACGTCCACCACGATATGTACGTTGCCGTTTTCTACCAATTCAATGCGGCGCACACGGCCAATCGGAAAGCCTGAAAACGTCATGTCCATGCCTACCGATACGCCTTCTGAGTCATCTGCCGTCAGCACCAGTGTTTGGGTGGGCTCAAATGCGCCACGGGCATACAGCAGGTAAAGGCCCGAGCCTGCGATCAGCAGCACGGTCAGCAGCAGCAATGCAGCGGCTTTGAGCTCTAGGTAGGCCACTGGGCGCAAGTGGGCTGTGGTGCTGGGGTCGTCTTTGGCAGTGGTGTCTTGCATGTCAGTAGTAATTGCCCATCAGGGAAGCCATTTCAATCAACAACAACACGGCAAACATCCGTGCCAGCCCACCTAAACCGGTATCGATATGGCGTGGGTTGCGGTTTTCGTAAAGGGCCGATGCCATGGGGATCAAGCCCACCACCAAACTAAAAAGCAAGGTTTTGACCAAAAAAACCAGCGTAACGCCGGGCGCAAACACCTGGCCAAACATGCGGGTGTAGCCCGGCAGGCCCGCCAAGTTAAAACCATAAACGCCCAGGTAGGCCAGCACCAGTGCCACCACACAGCTCAAGGCAGCTAACGTAATACTGGCAAACACGCCTGCAACAACGCGGGGCAAAAGCTCGGCACGCAGAGGATCTATACCTTGGGCCCGTAAGGCATCTAAACGCCCCGACTGGCGCAGCAAGGCCAGTTGCGTACCACCCGGAATGGTGCAACGCATGGCAACAAACAAGGCAGCCGTCAGGGGGATCAGCTCTAGCACCAACACCCGAATCAGCATCTCCAGCGCATAACGCGACAAGCCATAACTGATGGCTGTCACTACGACGATGCGCGTCAGCACCAAACTGATGAGTGCAGCTAACACCGTAAAGCCCAACAATACCGGTGCCGTATCCAGGTAAATTTGCCGCGCAAGGGCCTTGCGGTTGTTGCGCTGGTAGCTAGATGGGCTCAGTGCAAACACCGCCACCACAGACCCCAAATACACAATTCGCCACCACGCAATGGCCCAGTGCCTCAGGGCGTTCCAAAGGCGTTCGGGTACTGACAAGCCGGGCATGCGGGCAAACATGGTTGCATGATACCCAGCACACCCCTGTCAGCACACAATCACTTGACCTTGCCCTGACGGTAAGGTTTCTAATTGCGTATTCATCTACATACCTCAACCGAAACCCATGTCTGCCTCATGCAATGACCATTGCCACACACCCGCACAAAATGCGGCCACTGATCCCCGTTACCGACGCATTTTGTGGTTTGCCTTAGTAGTCAACGCCGCCATGTTTGCGGTAGAAGTAGGCGCCGGTGTACGGTCTGGCTCTGCGTCATTGCTGGCAGATGCGATTGATTTTTTAGGTGATGCAGCCAACTACGGCGTCGCTTTGTGGGTGTTGGGTATGGCAAGCACCTGGCGCGCCAGGGCTGCTTTGCTCAAGGGTTTGAGCATGATGGGATTTGGGGTGTTTGTGCTGGCACGTGTGGTTTGGGGGGCGTGGCAAGGCGGTACGCCCGAGCCTTACACCATGGGCAGCGTGGGTTTGCTGGCGCTGGCGGCCAACGTGTTGGTGGCGGCTTTGCTTTTTGCCTACCGCACAGGCGATGCCAATATGCGCAGCGTATGGCTGTGCACGCGTAACGACGCTTTAGGCAATTTGGCTGTGATGGCGGCGGCGTTGGGCGTGCTGGGCACGGGCACTGCTTGGCCAGACCTGGCCGTGGCTTTCATCATGGCCGCCCTGGCCTTGAGTGGCGGCTGGAGCGTGATTCGCCAGGCCCGCCAAGAATTGGCTACCCAGGCATAAACCCCTGCATACGGAACCAAAATGGTTTGGGCCTATCATTCACCCATGCGCCGCGCCATGTTTGTTTGCCTGATCTTTGTTGTGCTCTTAAGGGGCATGCTGGGCACTGCCATGGCCATGGGTAACGCTACCAGCGCATTGGGTGCAACGCCCCACCACTGCATCACCGCTGCACCAACAAGCGCCATCCCCACGCATGATGATCATGACCATTCGGCTCATAGCGATAGCAGTCACGCACAACACATAGCAAGTGCAGATTGCCATAGCGCAGAAGCTAACCAGCCGCCCTGCAACAGTGGCATGCATGTGCACGGGGCATCGTGTGCCGCTTGCGACATTTGCCATTCGGCCATGTTGGCCCCTGCCACAGTAAGTGGTGCAATGCAGCTGGCCCCTACCCAAGCACCACCAGGCCACAGCGCCATTTTTGCCAGCGTGCTGCCTGCACAGCTGAGCAAACCACCCATCGTTTGATCTCCGCAATCTTGCCTACAGCCCACCGCTGGCTGTGATGGTGGCTAGTTGCTGGGGCTGACCTCAGTTTGCTTGCCCCCAGCACTTTTGCACCATCGCAACCACCCAAGGGTTGTAGGAAAGATTTGCAACACCCAAGGTGCGTCTGCACACATGCCTGCCACAAGCCGGCATGCCCCTGCGGTGCATTCCTTTGAATGTTTGGAGATCGCTCATGCCACTTTTCAATGCCTTGGCACTACCCAGGCTCAACCGCAGAAGCATTAGCTGCTGCGCACTAGCGACTTTGCTGGTGCCAACCCTTGTCGCCCACGCCCAAAACGCCCCTGCGGTGGATGCCAATGCAGCCACGCCAGCACTGTCAAACCCCGCCCTGCCCTTGCCACCGCTAGCCTCGGACTCCCCTGGCAGTGCCGATTGGCGCAAGGTGCATGACGATGTGGGAGCCTTTCCAAGAGGCCATGCCGACATAGTGCAATGGGAAGCGCAGCAGCAAAACGCATTGCCAGCCAAAGACGCTGCCAACCCGCACCAGCACAAACACCACCATGGCGGAGGCAAACCATGATCCAGCCCAGCCACCGCCTGTGTGCATTGGGTATCGCCATATTGCTTAGCGGTTGTGCCAGCGTGTCACCCGACGGCTTGCGCAGTGATGTGCAGGCACTGACCAACATACGCACCGCAGGCATTGCAGCCCAACTCCCCCCCACTGACCCTGCCGCACAAGCCCAGGCGCAGCAAGCCATACAAGCGTGGCTGGCGCAGCCTTTGTCGCAAGAGGCAGCTGTGCGCATTGCGCTTTTGAACAACCCGGGCCTGCAAGCCCGCATGGCCGCGCTGGGTATTGCCGATGCACAGCGGGTTCAGGCGATTACCTTGCCCAACCCACACCTGAGCATTGGCCGTTTGACCAACAGCCACGAGCGCGAAATTGAGCGCAGCATTGCGTTCAACCTGCTCAGCCTCATCACCCTGCCCTGGCGTATGGAACAAAGCCAGCAGCAAATAGAGGTGGCCACCTTGCAAGCCGCGCAAGACGTGGTGGCCTTGGCAGCCCAGGCGCGTAGAGCATGGATTAAGGCTGTGGCAGCCGAGCAAGTGGCCGCGGCACACGAGCGCATGCACGAAGCCGCCGAGGCAGGGGCAGAACTGGCACGCCGTATGGTGCTGGCTGGCAACTGGAGCCGCCTGCAACAAGCCCGCGAGCAAACCTTGCTGGCCGACAGCAGCATGCAACTGACGCGTGCCCGCCTAGCCGCCGCACTGGAGCGAGAGCAATTGCACCGCGTGCTGGGCCTGTGGGGCCAGCAAACCCACTACACGCTAGAACAACAACTGCCCCCCTTGCCTGCAACCCCCTTGCCCTCTGACGGCATAGAGGCGCAAGCGCTACAGCAGCGGCTGGATGTTCAGGCAGCCCGCCGCCAATGGGCACTGCTGGCACGCCAGGAAGGCTGGGCCACGGCAAGCGCCATACTGAGCGATGTAGGCCTGACCTACCAGCGCAATACCAGCACTGAACGCGATGGCGGCCACAGCGAGGTCACCCGCGGGTGGGAGCTGGAACTGCCACTGCCTTTGTTTGACTGGGGTGGCGCTGCACGCGCACAAGCCAGCGCCGCAGTACGCCAACAAGCGGCGCTCTTGCAAGAAACCGCCGTTAAAGCCCGCAGCGAGGTGCGGTCTGCATGGCTGACCTACCGCACCGCATTTGACCTGGCCCACTACCACGCCAAAGAACTTGTGCCCCTGCAGCAACGCATCAGCGATGAAACCACCCTGCGCTACAACGGCATGTTGCTCAGCGTGTGGGACATGCTGGCCCAGGCCCGCACCAGCGTGCAAGCCGTGGCCAACGCAGTGCAGGCGCAGCGCGACTTTTGGCTGGCAGAAACCGACCTGCAATTGAGCTTGACGGGCACCTCCCCCGGCAGCTTGCAAACCTTGGGCGCTGGCAGTGCTGGCCCCGCCAATCCTGACAAAGGGCACTGACCATGAGCCAACTCAACCGCCGCCATTTTTTTGCCGGGGCAGCCACTGCCGTCGCCGCAGCCACCGTCAGCCGCGCCGCCATGGCCGCACTCCCAGAGCCTGTCATGCAAAGCTCTGCCGATACCGCCCCACCCCTGGTGCCATCCACAGGCAGGCCCTATCAGCCCGTGGTCACGCTCAACGGCTGGACAACCCCCTGGCGCATGAACGCTGGCGTCAAAGAATTTCACCTGGTGGCCGAGCCCGTTGTGCGCGAAGTCGCCCCAGGATTCTTTGTGAACATGTGGGGCTACAACGGCCAAAGCCCAGGCCCCACCATCGAGGTGGTTGAAGGCGACCGCGTGCGCATTTTTGTGACCAACCGCCTGCCCGAGCACACCACCATCCACTGGCATGGCCAGCGCCTGCCCAACGGTATGGACGGTGTGGGTGGGCTCAACCAGCACGCCATACCCCCAGGCAAAACCTATGTGTATGAATTTATGGCCAAGAGGCCGGGTACCTTCATGTACCACCCCCATGCCGACGAAATGGTGCAAATGGCCATGGGCATGATGGGCTTGTGGATCACCCACCCCAAAGGCAAGCACCCGCACATTGCGCAAGTGCAGCGCGATTACGCCTTTTTGCTCAACGCCTTTGATGTGGAGCCCGGCAGCATGACGCCCAAGGTCAACACCATGCTGGACCACAACATTTGGTGTTGGAACAGCCGGGTGTTTCCCGCCATCACGCCCTTGGTGGCCCGTTTGGGCGACAAGGTGCGCGTGCGTGTGGGCAACCTGACCATGACCAACCACCCCATTCATATCCACGGGATCGAGTTTGAAGTGACAGGCACCGACGGCGGCCCCGTGCCCCCCAGCGCTCGCTGGCCCGAGGTGACTACTGATGTGGCTGTAGGGCAAATGCGGCAACTGGAGTTTTTGGCAGACGAGCCTGGCGACTGGGCCATGCACTGCCATAAAAGCCACCACACCATGGGTGCCATGGGCCACAGCGTACCCACCATGATCGGGGTGGACCACAGAGGCTTGGTTGGCAAGATCCAAAAAATTGTGCCCGACTACATGGTGATGGGCGAGCGTGGCATGGCCGACATGGGCAGCATGGAAATGCCCCTGCCCGACAACACCTTCCCCATGATGACTGGCACCGGGCCATACGGCCCCATCGAGATGGGCGGCATGTTCACCACCCTCAAGGTGCGCAAGGGTCTGGGCGCAAATGATTACAAAGACCCTGGGGACTACCAACAGCCACCAGGCACCCGGTCATACGAATGGCAAGGGCCCGATGCACAACTGCCCAAGGCCCCGCGCACAGAAACACCCGGTACCGCCCCGGGCGCGCCCGCGGCACGCAAACCTGCAGCCACTGAACACAAACACTGAACCTATTTAACCCAAGACTTAGCACCATGAAAAAACACTATTTCTTCGCCTTATCGCTATCGCTGCTGTGCATGGGCAGTGCCTGGGCCCACGAGGGCGCAGCCCACAAAACCCACCATGCAGCCATCATCAAAGAGCAAAAAGACTGGGGCATAGCGGGTGATGCCAAAGCGGTGCAACGCACCATCACCATCCAAATGACCGATGACATGCGCTTTACCCCGGCCCATATCGACGTTCAACTGGGCGAAACCCTGCGCCTGCGCGCTGAAAACAAAGGCAAGGTGCTGCACGAGATCGTGATTGGTACCAAAGCCGAGCTGGATGCCCATGCCGAGTTGATGAAAAAGCACCCCAATATGGAACATGACGAGCCCTACATGGCCCATGTGTCTCCTGGCAAAAAAGGCGACGTTGTCTGGCTGTTCAACCGCGCTGGCACATTCGACTTTGCCTGCCTGATCCCTGGCCACTACACAGCAGGCATGCGCGGCACTATTACCGTGAAAGCACCTGCAAACACCATCGGAGCCCAACCATGAACACACGTACCCATACCCAACCCACCCGTCGCCAATGGTTGGCCATGGCCCTGCCCTTGGTCGGCGCTGGCGCCTTGGCCTGGCATGGTTTGGCAGAGGCCAAACCGCAGCCCATACCGCTTGAGGTATGGAAAGACCCCAATTGCGGCTGCTGCCAGTTTTGGGTGGACCATTTGCAGGCCAATGGCTTTAGCGTCAAAGTGCACGACACGGGTAATAACGCAGTACGTGCGCAGTTGGGCCTGCCAGCAAAGCTGGGGTCTTGCCATACAGGCTTGGTCGGTGGCTATGTGGTGGAAGGCCATGTGCCTGCGGCAGACATCCACAAGCTACTGGCACTTAAACCCCAAGCCCTGGGGCTGACAGTACCCGGCATGCCCATAGGCTCGCCCGGCATGGATGGCGAGCTTTACGACTTCAGGCAAGACGCTTATGACGTACTGCTGGTGCAGCGCAGTGGCAAAACCAGCGTGTTCCAGCACTATCCAGCCAAGCCTGGCAAAGGCAAGGGCGCTTAATTGACGCAGCTATTACCTACCGATATGACAACAGCATCTGTTTTAAAAGCCGGCCGTATTGCAGCCACTGGCTGGGTGATGGGCGCAGTGATGGGCATCGCCCATGCACAAACCCCAGCTCACGACGCTGCATCCATCGCCGCCGCAGCGCCGGCTACCAGTGCAGACACCGCATGGAGTCAAGGCCAGGTTGTGCGCTGGGACCCACGCACCCGCAAAATCACCCTCAAGCACGGCCCCATCACCAGCCTGGAGATGCCTCCCATGACCATGGTGTTCAAGGTGGAAGACTCCGTTAGCGATACCAGCGCCCTACAGCCTGGTGCCACCGTGCGCTTTGTGGCAGCACAAATCAAAGGCGCTTATGTGGTGACGCAAGTGGCCGCCCCCACCACGCCTTGATATGCACACAGGCTGGCAAGCGCACCTGTCGCACTGGAACCGCACAGACGACGTTTGGCTGTTTGGCTACGGTTCTTTGATATGGAAGCCCGGCTTTGCGCCCGCAGAGCAGCGCCCCGCCCAAGTGTTTGGCTGGCACCGCAGCCTGCAAATGTGGAGCCGCACCAACCGGGGTACGCCCGACTGCCCAGGCCTGGTGCTGGCGCTGCTACAAGGCGGCAGCTGCCGTGGTATGGCGCTGCGGGTGCACCGTGCTGACGTGCCTGCTGTACTGGCCGACCTGTGGGAGCGCGAAATGCGCAACGCCGTTTACACCCCACGCTGGTTGCGTTGCCAAACCTCGCATGGCACCTTGCAAGCGCTGGCTTTTACCCTGCCCCGCAGCAGCCCCTACTTCACGGGCCCCTTGAGCGACAGCACTTACCGCCACATTTTTGCCCACGCCAAAGGCCGCTACGGCACCACGGCCGACTATGTGCGTGAAACCGCGCTGGCTTTGCAGACCATAGGCATCCGGGACCGGGCTTTAGAAGCATTGCACCAGCGATACGCCAGCTGCACGGCACAATTACAACCATGAGCAGCCCTACCCCCCACCAAATCGCCGACCTGCGCAAAAGTTACGAGCGCGCAGAGCTCAATGAAGACGCCTCACATGCAGACCCGCTGCGACAGTTTGAACAATGGCTGCAAGAAGCCATTGCCGCCCAGGTGCCAGAACCCAATGCCATGACACTGGCCACCGTAGGTAGCGACCTGCGACCCAGCACCCGAGTGGTACTAATCAAGGGTTACGACGAGCGTGGCATTGTTTGGTACACCAACTACGAAAGCCGCAAGGGCCGCCAATTGGCGGGCAACCCGTTTGCCGCACTTCAGTTCCATTGGGTAGAACTGGAGCGCGTGGTGCGCGTTGAAGGCGTGGTGGAAAAAGTTGACGCAGAAGAAAGCGACGCCTACTTTGCCAGCCGCCCCTTGGATTCCCGTATAGGCGCCTGGGCCAGCCCGCAAAGCCAAGTCATTGATGGCAGAGGCGTTTTGGTCGCTAATGCCGCCAAATACGGTGCGCAGTTTTTATTGCAACCACCACGCCCACCGCACTGGGGCGGTTATCGGCTCAAACCCACGCTGTGGGAGTTTTGGCAAGGCCGCAAAAGCCGCTTGCATGACCGTTTGCAGTACACGCCAGCGCCGGACGTTCAAGCCAAATGGCTGCGCCAGCGGCTGGCTCCTTGAGCCCTGATCTGGGCTTTTCACCAGTCTGCCTTGTGGCTGCCCAGTGTCAAAGCCAAGTGGCTAAAGCAGCCACTGGGTCACCACCCAAAGCGTTAAAGGTACGGTCAGTAGTGCCAGCCCAGTAGATACCGCTACGCTGGCAGTCACCTCGTCTTGGGCCACCTCGTAACGCTGGGCAAATAAGAAAACGTTCGCTCCAACGGGTAATGATGCAGCCACCACCATCACGGCCATGGGCATTCCAGAAAGCCCTGTGGCCCAGGCTATTGCAGCCAAAACCACAGGGTGCACCACACACTTGACCAAGGCAATACGCAAAGCTGCCTTGAAATACTGGCCGACTGTTGTGTAGGCCAAGGTAACGCCCACTAGCAAAAGTGCCAAGGGCCCCAGGGCTTGGCCCAGCAAAAGCAAGGGCTTGTCGATAACGGCAGGAACCGTCAGACCTGTTTGTGCAAACAGCAAGCCTGCAATGATGGGCAATGGAACGGGGTGCACGATGCCGTTACGAATGGCTTGCAGCACAGTGCGCCACATAGCCTGCGGAATGGCATCTGGATGGCCTGCGCGCTCGCGTGCAGCGGCCAGTTCAAAAATCACCGTAGCCCCGGTTAGCAAAACCAGCGCATGCACTGATATCAAGGTGAACAGGGTCACCAAACCTGCTTGGCCAAACACCAGCCCCACCAATGGCACACCAATCATGATGGTGTTGCTGAACGTGTTGGCCAAGCCACGGGCAGCGCCGAGGCTGCTAAAACCCGCAAAAACCAGGGTTGCAACAAAGATCAACCCGGCCGCCACAAAGTACACACCAACGGGGCCAAAGTTCAGGTCTTCTATGTGCACGGTGCTCATGGTGCGAAAGAGCAATGCAGGTGTCAGAACCATGAAAACCAGGTTCGACAGATCCTTGACCGCATGGTCCCGAATCCACCCTAGTCGCCCAGCTGCAAACCCTAAGGCGATGAACAAAACAACCGGGATGAGCGAGACAAAAACAGGTGAATTCATAGCCGTGCAAAAAGCCTAGAGACTTGACACTCTAACCACTGCAACTGACTAAATGCTGAAAAATTAAAAAATGGGCCAAGAATTACAGGCGAGATGAGCAAGAAACATCAGATATCAAACCATCTTCATCATTAGAGACTGTAATAACTTTTCCGTTTCGGAGTTCAGCCAAATGCCCAGGTTTTAACTGGAAACTTTCTTCCAACTCATCATCTTCGACGGGAGGAATGATGCCTCTTCTCTCAATAGAACGTCTTTTTTTATTGTAAATAGCCCAAGCATACAATATGGCCGCATTCAAGATTCCAACTAAAAGATAAATAAACAGTGTATCGATTGTGGCCCACAAAAGGTTGAAGTTCATACCAAACTCAGAGGCTGATTTGTTTTGCAAAACAGCTATGAAGCCGGTTATAAAAAGATAAGAAAACCCCAACCAAGCCAATATGGTTAAAAAAATATCAATGGCTTTAAAAAACCAATGCTGGTCTGTTTTTATAAGCATAGAAGTCATGATGCAATCTTTTTAATACCGCGATCAGGACTGATCCAGCGGGCTCTTTTTCTGCGTCGTGTAAAAATAACCTTGGTAAAGCTAACCACCGTCGTGAATAGACTCATCATCCAATACACAAACGGATACCAAATAATCCAGAAAAGCGAACCTCTAACCCTTGGTTCATAGCGGCGATCAATCGCCACACTCACAATAAATTGAATAAGACAAGCAATAGATAAAACCATACCTGTAAATGCTGGAGGCAAAAGGGTTTTAACTTCCAAGTGCAAAGGCATAGGTATAAATTTACCCAGGAACCATAAAATAACAGTCAAACCGAACATGAATGCCCAGGTGGTCGATAAACAAAACTCCACTACCAGCATCCACATACGGCGGTTGCGCCAGTTCCACAAACCCCGCAAGTTTTTGACAAAAACTTCGGCACCGCCTTGTGCCCAGCGTAAGCGTTGCTTCCACAAGCCGCGCAGTGTTTCAGGCATCAAAATCCAGCACAAAGCCCTCGGCTCAAAAAAGATAGACCAGTGGCTTTTTTGCAGCTTCCAACTGATATCGATATCCTCTGTCACCATATCGGGGCTCCAATAGCCGACGTCGTCTAAAGCGCGTCGTCTAAATGCAGCGATAACACCTGAAACCGTAAAAATTTGGCCATACACTCGCTGGGTGCGCTTGATAAGACCAATGATGGAAGAAAACTCACCCACCTGGATTCGGCCAATCAGAGTGGAGCGCGTTCTCACCCTTGGATTACCTGTCACGGCGCCCACCCTCGGGTTGTCGATCATGGGCGCTACTAAATACGGAACTGCGTCCTTGTCAAGCAAAGCATCACCGTCAATACAAACCAGGTATTCACTTCGGGCAGCAACCGCCCCCATGCGCAAGCCAATGGCTTTTCCTTGATTTTTGGCCAAATGGATCACTCTGAGCCGGCTATCACGCTCAGCCAACTCATCCAAAAGCTCATCGGTTCCATCGGACGAACCATCGTTGATGGCGATGACTTCAATGTTTTGGTAACGCTGCGAAAGAGCTGCCGCTATGGTTTCTTCTGCGTTGGCGCGCTCATTAAAGCAAGGCACCAAAATAGAAACCAAAGGGTTGCCTTGCAGTTTTGGTGCAGGGGTATCAGGCCCCCAATCCCAGTGCCGCTCCCAATGCAACCAAAAATAGATTCCGCCAGCTACCCAAATACCGGACATGAACAGGGGGTAGACAAAAACAAAATCCAGTACAACACCGCCTGTAAAAATAATTACCAGAACCAGCGGCCCACCAACGAATAACGTCAGTGCAAGATATGAAAGCAATCGATCAATCATGGGCGTGGAAACCAGTAATTTGATAATGCTGGGCGCAGTATTTGAACGTCGGGCGTTTGAGCGATGAAGTTATCTGGGTAGTAGCCAAAATTTCTGGCACCGCGCAGTTGCAATCTTCTAAGCCACTGCACCATTTGCTCTGTGGCAACTGGCCCAAGGCTGTCTTTGCGCCAATCAGTGGCCTGGATTTCAAATACTGTTTTATCCAGAGCGCCTGGTTTTTTTGCAACGGCATCCACCAAAGAATCCAACCAATCGTTGATTTTTGGAGGTGGAACGTTCTCCATCAGGGGCATTGCCATGGGTGCTGTCCAGTCATACGCCCGCAAAAAATCGTCCAAGTTTTGTGCAAACCACTCTTCACTGGCTGGATTCAATATGGGGGCCGCAAAAATATTGCGTGCTGTCTTGACATGTGGGCCACGGATGGTGCGCACTTTGTGGGCAAGAGACACAGTAAAGTCAACCAAGTGCTGGCTTTTAAAACGTGTCCAACGCTGAATGGTCGCGGGGTCGGATCTGATTTGACTCACATCACCAGTAAACCCGGCAGCTTGGTATGCAGCAAGCGCTGATGGGCTGGAGTCTTCAAAATCTGACAGCAGGGCATCATCGTGAAACAAAATACCGTCTATCCACGCATGCCTTGCCAAGTCTTCATATATTTCACCAATTCGAAGACGCACTGTTTCATCAAAAGGCGACAGTCGCCTATATTGCTGAAAATCGATATGTGGTGCATCCAGTTGACGGCTGCTGGCAGGGGATGGGATTTTCTTGACCCGTGGTAGTGCAGGGTCTAGTTCAAATGACAAAACAGGCATCCATGCATAAATTGCAACACCTGCACGCGAACGCAATTGCCATGCAACCCGGTTAAACAGGTCAGCTTTGACGGGCAGCCAGCGATTGGGAAAATACAAGGATTGAACGTTCCCATCGCCTTTGGGATCCGCGAAAGCCTGCAGAAAAACCGTGTTAATACGCAGGTCGTAGATGCGCTGAACCAATGCATCCAGATTGCGCTCTTGCTGCACGGGGTCAGGGTCGTACACATAATCCAAGTCAATATGCGCCACGCGCATAAAGGGTTTGTTGTGGGCGGCAATCATTGCATTGCCAAACACACTGACTGAAGGCTCGTGTGCAATCAATATCCTCGGGATATTGAGCAATCGATTCACATCACCCACACCATCTTCCAAAGTCATGGCCATTTGATAGCCGTGCTGCTGAATGATTTGCAGGGCCGACCCATTGGCAGCCCCGTAGGGCCAAACCCAAACCCTGGGGCTTTTACCGGTTGCTGCAGTGATTTTCTGGGTAATCAGGCTGACGTCTTTTTCAAGGCGCTGTTTGAATGCGGCGTCGGTCTCGTAGCTTGCTGTGGCTGCATCGTATAAATATGTAGCAGCGACAGGCTGGGTGTTACCTTGGGGATTGGCCTGGGCTCCATAGTGCAGGTTATAGGTATGTGCACCGACCTCTACCAAGCCAGAAGCAGCAACCTCTTTGATCATGTCCCAGTTGGCGAATCGTTTACGCGGCGTGGGTAAGCCACCAAAATCAATATCAGAATCTTCCGGGGTATCCATCCATTTACCCACAGGTGCCCACACAGCAGGCCACCCAGTTGCTTTTAAAAGCGGAAAAACCCGATGGTAAAAACTGCTGAATCCATCATCAAAACTAAGTAAAACGGCTTTTGGAGGAAGTTCAGGCCCACCGTTGCGCGCGGCCAGAATTTGGTCGACTGAAACAGGCTTGTAGCCATTCTCGCGTAGCCAAGCAAATTGAGCGATCAACTGCCCAGTCGATAGCGTTAGATAACGCTGATCGGTATCGTTGTCTTGAACATCGTGGTAGGCGATGGTGATGAAACTATTTTTCTTCCAGGGTATTTCAGTCGCTTCTAACGGTCGGTCTTTGGGTGCTACAAATGGAATGGGCGCAGCCGCATGGACATTGGGTTGCAAAGCCGATACCAAAAGAACGCAAAAAACAGCCAATAAGGAAAAGGTTTTACGCATAAACATCAAAATAAATTGGCATGAATTCATAAATTTAATATTTGATGATGAGGTCATAAGTGCCACGCAATATTTTCTCGCGTTGACCGTCGTAAGGGCGTCTGATCCAAGAAAGCTTCCAACCGGCTTCCAAAACATCGTTGAATCGGTAACGATGCCCATAGCTAATCGATTCAATGGTGTCTCTTGCAAAGTTACGTTGCGAATATGTACCCACACCCAGCTGTAATTGCTGACGCCATTCGGTTTGGTAGTTTCTATAAATAATGTGACCCATATCCAGGCTGGGCATAAACGTAAAGTCAGATTCAGGGCTGTAATAGGGCCCTGTTTGCTGGCTGTTACGGCTGGCGCTCATATTGAGGACGGCATCGGCGTAAAAATAGGGCTGTGTGTACAAACGCTCGCGCCCATTGACGGACAGATTGACGCTGCGATTACCGTCTGAGTAGTCCATGGGGGTCAACGATGCGCCCCACTCACGGCGGTCATGGGCGCGCCAGCGCACAAATAGATTGGCGCTGTCCGCAGTGATGTTGCTGGTCAATGCACGCAGAGGGGTTGCACGAGACAGGCGCTCTAACCCAGCACCTACTTGCCATTGGTCATTGAAGTCGTGGCGGCCTTCAAGGCGCAAGCCCGCTTTGCGACCAAAGCCAAAGCTGTGCGACGAGACCTCAGCCTCTACCGTGTTGTCGCGCACACGCCATTCGGCGCCGCCACGCAGGGTGCGATGCAGGCCGCGCCCTTCGGTAAATTCGCCCCTGCCCCACCCAAAGCCTGCAAACAAACGCCAGTTGTCTTTGATAGGCGATGAATAGATAGCCGTGTCCAAACCATACTCACCACGACCAATGGCTGGGTTGATGCCGTTACCAGGGCTATCGGACAAACCGCGATAGCCAGAAACGCGGATTTCGGGACTGTGGTGGATGTCTCGCAAGCGGTCTAAACGCTGGGCTTGGAGGTTTTCGGGGTAGCGCTCTATGACGTCATCAGCCAGCAAATCCAGTTGGCGCCACTCTTGCAGATCCAGTGCCGTGAAGCCCTGCTGCAGCTCAAGTCCCAGATTGCGCGGGGACATGGTCTCGACCAGTTTGAGCTCTTCTTCCGCCCTGCGTGGCCAGGCACGGCCACGGTATACGCCTGCTAAAGCGGTGCGCAAGCCAGAGTTGCCCGGGGCGCGAGAGAGCATTTGCTCAAGGCGCAACTGGGCCTCTGGGCCGTTGTCTGCAAAAGCATGGGCTTGTGCGAGTTCTTGCTGGGCATCTGCCCAGTCGCTATTAGGAATCCCATCCGACGAGCCGGAGTAAAAAGCCAAAGGCGATGGGTTATCAGCAGCCTTGCGCTCCATCAAGGCAAGGGCTTCGTCCATAGCTTCGGTTTCTAGCAGCGCATAGAACAAGCCAGTTACATCGTTGTTGTTGCGCTTGCCGTCTGCTTCACTTTGCTCAAGGGCTATGCGGTACAAATCGCGGGCAGTGTCGGGCTGGCGTTTGTACAGGTAGGCACCTGCCATCCAACGCACGGCATACACAGGAATGGCTGCGCCTGACTTTTTCAAGTCTTCGTATTCTTGAATGGCCTCATCCATGCGTGACCGCGCGGTGTAGGCACCTAAGCGGTCTATGCGCACCCGAACTATTGCGGCTTGGATGTCTGGTGTAGATGGGAGGACAGTCCAATCTGCAAGCAGTTTGTTGTAGTGGGCAAGGGCCCTGTCTGCAATGGCAAAGCGCTCTGCTTCGGTGCGATGTGGTTCAAACGCCAAGCGCACCATCTCTGCACCTACGTCGCCTTGCAGTCTGCGGTACTGGGGCATGGCCAAAAGACTGGGGTGCAGGTCTGCCAACCCTTTGGCCACCGTGGGGATGCCTGCGGTTTGCAAAGCGCGCACGTATTCGGCCAGGATGGTTTTGTCATCGGGTGCCAAAGACCGTGCACGGCTCAGCTCTGTCAGCGCCGCAAAATGCCTGCCGGCAGCGGTATGCACATAAGCCAAGGTCACACGCCGTTTGGCATCCATAGGGGCTTGCGCCACCAGCGCATTTGCTTTGTTGAGCGCCTGCGCGTCTTGGCGGCCATCTGCCAAAACGTGGATGTGGCCTCTTTGCAGTTCTGTGTTTTGTGGCTCTAGTGCTAAAGCCGCTTCATACAAACTAGCAGATTCCGCCCACTTTTGCAGATTGCGGTACGAGCGTGCCACCGCGGACAAAGTGCGTGCGCTCAATGTGCCACGTGTAGCGTGTGTTTGGTAGACCTCAATCGCCTCAGCGTCCAAGCCTGACCAACTTGCAACTTCAATCCAGTCGGCAACAGCCGTTTTAGGACTGCTGCCTTTGGGGACTTCGCGCCGCAAATACTCTAGGGCTGGGGTGGTGCTGCCAGCCCTGGCTTGTTCAATGAGTGTGTCGTACTCTGTGCCTGCAAATGCAGGGGCCAATTGCCCTGCGCAAATCAGGGCAACTGCTAAACGCAATTGCAAGCTGCCTGCGCGGACAAATGAAGCTTGTGGCGTATGAGCACTGTTGCGTAGTGCTTTGGGAAGGCTTGTTAAAAACACAGTAATCGGCGCTAAGGCACTGTTAAATTAAAACTTTTACGAAAACTCGCCCTAGGCAATCCAAAGCAAGCGATCGCCTAAGAGATCTGAAAAATGGTGGCCCTGGCTGGGCAAAAGAAATGGGCAGATTCAGGCAAAGGCCCGATGCGTGCCCCGTACGGCAGCAGGACCTGCCTGTTGCATGCGTCTTATCTCGCCTTAGACATTGGTGGAAAAACCATCCAAGACAAAACGCCCTCCCAGCGAATTTGCCTTCGCACCACGCGCCTGTTGCGCCAAGCAAGTGACGCAGCAATCAGATTTCCAACTTTTATTACAAAAAGCTTACGATTATAACCAGCGGTGCACTTTTATTACAAAACGCACTTGCCCCCGCCGCATGAACTGTGGCGGGGGCAACCAACATAGCTTGTTGCAAACGCAGGTGTGATGCTTAAAACGCCACCTTTACCCCCACCGTTATATTGCGGCCCACCAAAGGTGCATCGTTTTTGATGTACGAGGTATGCGCATAGGCGAGCCGATTGGTCAGGTTGCTGCCTTTGATATACACCTGCCAGGGCTGGCCACGGGTTTGGCCTTGGTAGGCCAAGGCCAGGTGCAGCATGCCAAAGCCAGAGGTGGGCTCTTCAAATGCGGCTACACGGCTTTGGCGGGCGGTGTGTACCCATTCCACTTGGCCTTGCCAGGGGCCTTGGCTGCCTTCCAGGCGCACGCCTGCCCGGGCCGGAGAGATGCGGGGCAAGCGTGCGCCGCCATCGAGCCGTGCACGCACGGTATCGCCAAACACAGTGGCTGCCCATTGCACGCCTGCGTGGTTGCCCAGCCGCTGGCGCAATTGGCCTTCTAAGCCGGTAAAGGTAGCGCGGGCTTGGGTGTATTCCACCAGTTGTATACCTTCCAGGGCATCCAGGGTGTTGGCATAGATGTAGTGGTTGACGCGGTTGCGAAATGCACTCAGCTCCCAGGTGGTGTCGCCAGCGGTTTTGCGCCAGCTGATGTCCAGGTTGTTACTGGTTTCGGCACGTAAATTGGGGTTGCCGCGCTCGATGGTGCGGGTGGCCAGGTGCAGGCCGTTGGCGTAGAGCTCTTCTGCAGTGGGGGCTCTGCTTGCGCGGGTGACGGACGCGCCCAAGCTGTAACCCGTTTGGTATTGCCACACGGCCCCTAGTGATGCCGAGGTGCCGTTGTGGCTGCGCTCTAAATTGCTGTCAAGGGCGTTGGTAGTTTGACGGTCGTGCCGCAGCGCGGCCTCGATGCGCCAGGGGCCAAGGCGGTATTCCTCCAAGGCAAAAAGGCCCAGCTTACGTGTGCGGGTGGGTTCTATATAGGCCTCATCACCTTCTGCCTTGAACTTGCGCTGCGAAGTTTGCAAGCCCAGCACGCCGCGCCAGCCAGCGATGGGCAGGTGTTGTAGCTCTAGGCGGGTGTCATGGGCACGGTTGCTGAAGGTGGTGCCCACGGCACCGTCTTCGATTTCGTCGTGGGTGTAGTCGGTCAGGCCCGCACGCAGGCGCATGGCCGCAACGCCTGCAAAGGGCTGGCGCCATTCGCCGCGTATGTCCAGGCGGTCGCTGCGCAGATCTACCACGGGCACGTCGCCATGGGCTTCGTCGTGGGCCTCTTCGTCAGGTGCCAAGCCGCCATGGGCGCCGCAGTGCAAGCGGCTGCCATGGGTGTGGCAACCTTCTAGGTCATGGGCATGGCCGGGCAAGCCATAGCGGGCGGTGTGTCGTGTGTAGGCAGCGCCCAAATACCCTGCACTACCCACCCAAGACAGGCCCACAGTACCGGTGTCGGTGCGGTTAAAGCTGCCTTCTACGCGGCGATGCGGCTCGCCCTCGTGGGCCCAGCCGCTGCCTACGCGGTAGTCGCCCGCATTGCGTGTAGCGCCTTCTACGCGCAGTGCCAAAGGCCCTGCCCCGCCGGTAATACCAAAAGCACCTGTGCGTTCACTAGCAGCGGTATTGCCGCGCAGCTCAGCGCTGCCTTCATAGCCTTTGCTGGGAACGGTGGTGGGTACTTTTTCATCCAGCACGTTAACGGCGCCACCCACGGCACCAGCGCCATACAGCAAGGCCGATGGGCCGCGTAACACTTCGATCTGGCGGGCTAACAGGGGCTCGGAGACCACTGCATGGTCGGGGCTGACGGTGGAGGCGTCTTGTACCTCTGCCCCGTCGCTCAAGATTTTGACGCGCGGGCCATCTACCCCCCGAATCACGGGGCGGCTGGCGCCAGCGCCAAAGTGGCTGCTGTGGATGCCGGGTTGGCTGGCTAGGCTTTCGCCCAGGTTGCCTTCGCGCAGGCGTACCAACTCATCGCCCTCCAGCACGGTCACAGGCGTGGCCATGTCGCTGCCGCCCAGCTGCAAGCCACTGGCAGAAACCGTGACAGCAGGCAGGCTGGCTAAAGGGGGGGTATTGGCATCGGTAGATGGAGCATCAGCAGCATATGCGGGGGCGGTGCCCCATAGAGCACTGGCAATAGCAAAGGCAATAGGGCGCAAAACCCAGGGGTGCGCGAGGCGTGGTGTTTTCATGGTGCAAAAAAGGCAGAGCAGCCCACGCAGACCACCTTTTGAAGGCCCGCGAGGCAAAAATCAAGCAAAAATAGCCTTACGCCTCAGTAAATCAAAGGCTTCTAGCTATCAAAAGATGAGTTGATTTTTGAATGGCGGTGCCCGCGCCTGAAAAAACACCACATGCTTGTGCACACCCAGTGGGGTGTGGGTGCTGCGAAGCTGTGCGGGTGCAGCGTGCAGCAGGGGCCATGCGGCAGCGGTGGGCAGCGCATCGCCCAGCGCCAAGTGGTCCAGCCAAGGGCAGTCTTGAGGGCCGTGTCCTGCCAATAACTTCAGCAGCCCATCGGCTGCATGGTGGTGCTCTGTTTGGGGGTAAGGGGTGGCGTGGCTGTGCGCTGGTTGGGCGCTGTTGCTTGCATGTGCATCGCCGTGCACGGGGTGCACCACTCCGTGCATGCGGCCCCAGGTGGGCACCAACACCAAGGCCCATACCAACCACAAGGCCCATGCAAGGGCAAGCCAGCTTGCAGGTGCCGCTTGTCGCTTGCGGGGGATGGGGCTGTTCATGCTGGGGCCGTGCTTGTGGCGCTAAAGGGCTATTGCACTGGCACCGCTTCGGTCACGCGGTAGTACAGGCCGTAGGGGTCGTTTGTCAGGGTGGTAAAGCGGCCCTCTACCACCACGGGCTCAACGCTGTAGCGCACGGGTTTGCGGGCTTTGACTTCGACAATGCTCTCGGGGCCGCCAGGCAAGCAAAACGAGCAGGTCATGGGCACCGATGTGAGCAAAAAGTGGGTTTGCGTGGCCTTGGTGTCTAGCGGCACCATAAAACCCTGGATGCGCTGCACTTTGCCTTGCAAACCTTTTTGCGCAGGCTTGAATACAGGCAGCACCGTGTTGTTGGTCACTTTTTTGTCGATGTCTGACAGCACCGACCACGGCACCACGTCGTTGCGCTGTGGCAGCGGCGCAATGGGGCTTTGGGGGCTGTGGTAGCCCGCACCGCTGCCCTGCGGCAAACCTGCCAGCGGCCCTGCCGATGGGCTGGACGCTGCACCCGATGCAGGGGTGGCGGGTGCTACAGCTTTGCCTTTACCAGGTGGCAAGGGCGAGCTGAGCACTGGCAAATCGGCCTGTGCCCATACCGTAGCTACACCGCACAGCGCAGTAAGCACCAGGCCGCGCAAACCGTTCAAGCAGCGCTGCCCCTTGGCAGCCAAGGCATTAATGCACATGGCGCATGCCGCAGTCTTTGCCTATGGCCAAGCCTTTGCAGGCTGCTTGGAGTTCTTTTTGGCATTGGCTGTGGCCCTTGCCAGACTCTAGGCACTTGGCAGCGCCCTCGTGCGCTGCGGCCATAGCGCGGTGGCGTTGGATGTCTTCTTGCGTTTCTTTGCTGGTGTGTTTGCTGTCGGCGGCTGTGGGTGCGGTGGTGGTGGTTTGTGCATAGGCCATGCCGGCCAGCAGCAGTGCCGGGGCCAGCAACAGGGATGCAAGGGTGCGTTTCATAGGGTCTCCTTGGGGTAAAAATCAAAAACTTGTGTTTAGGAACCGTTCAAAAGTTCTGCCACTTCAGTGCGGTAGGCCTGCCATGCGGGCAGCAACGCTGCCAGTACAGCAGTGGTCAAAGCCAGCGCCACCACACCCCATTGGGCGGGCAGCCATATGAGGCCCGTCACAGGCAGCAACTGCTGCCCTTGTAGCAACAGGCCCAGCACGTGGGCCAAGCCATGGCCCAGCAGCAACCCTGCGCTGGTGCCTAGCAAGGCCAGCCACAGGGCTTCTGCCAGCAGCAGGCCGGCTATGCGACGGGGCGGAGCGCCCAGCATGCGCAGCATGGCAAGGTCAGCCCGGCGCTCGCGCACGGCGTTCCACAGGGCAATGAATACGCTCAAGGCCGCCACCAACAGCAGCACCCCACCCAGGGCGTGCAGTACATCGGCCCCCACACCGAGCAGGCGCAGCAGGCGGGTGACCTCTATGGCGGGTGCTGCCGCTTGCAAAGGGGTGTCGCTGTTCACATAGCGCGGCAGGCTGATGGCTGCTAAGGGGGTGCTGTAGCGCAGCAATGCCACGGTTACTTCGCGCTCTTGGCGCAACACTTCCAGGTCTGAGGGGTCTGCTGCCGTGGCTTCTTCGTGCACCTGCCAAACAGACTCGGTGCTGGTCAGGATGAGCCTGTCGAGCACGCAAGCACAAGGGGCCAGAACCCCCACCACGGTGTAAGGGTGATCGCCATGGGCATGCCCACCGCCGCCCAAGCCGTGTTGGCCGATAAATTGGCTACCCAGCAAGTTGCCCGCCCCCTGCTCTGCCAAGCGCTGCGCCGCCTGTGCGCCGAGCACTGCCTGCAAAGGGGCTTGCCACAACTGCCCTTGGGCCATGGTGGCCTGGTAGTGGTGCACATAGTCATGCGTGGTGCCCACAATGCGCAGGCCCTGGTAGCTGTCCCCCAAGCTCAGGGGTATGACCTGTGCCACCTGGGGGTGCTGGGCAAGGGCCTGCACTTCTTGCAGCGGAATGTTGCCTGTGGGTACATCAATATGGAACACGCCCGACAAAATCAATTGCAGCGGGCTGCCTTTGGCACCCACCACCAGGTCTATGCCTTCTAGGTCGCGCTCTAGGCTGCGCTCTACCTGGGCAGACACCAACATCACCAGCGTGATCGCCGCCAAGCCCAAGGCCAGCAGCAGGCTGTTGAGCACTGCAGCCAATGGTCTGGCCCACAGGTATTGCCATGCAAGGCGTAGCGTATAAGCTATTATTTTCATAGCAAACAGTGCTTATCCTACTAAGGCATAGTGCCAATTTGGCTTAAAAACAGCCTTTGCAGGCCCTCTTTGGCACTTAAAACAGCCTCCACCCGTTGGTCGTGCGTGGCAATCACCAAACTGGCCCCACAAGCCGCCGCTGAGCCCTGCAATAAGCCAAGGGCTGCGGTGGCGTTGGCGTCGTCCAGGCTGGCGGTGGGCTCATCGGCCAGCAGCACCTGGGGGCGCAGCAACACCGCGCGGGCCAGAGCCACCCGCTGGGCTTGCCCACCCGATAGCTGGTGCGGCTTGCGACCTGCCATATCGGCAAGGCCCACATGCGCCAGGGCCTGGGCAATGGCAGCGTCGTCACGCGGCAAGCCTGCGGCAAAAAAAGCCAGGGCCAAGTTGTCGGCAACGCTCAGGGCAGCGCTCAGGTGCAAGCGCTGCGGCAAAAACCCCACGTGCTGCGCCCGCCATGCATCGCGCTGCGCCGGGGCCAAGGCTGCAAGGTCTTGCCCCGCCACCCGCACCCTGCCACTGGCGGGCTGGCGCAAACCGGCCACCAGTGCCAACCAGGTCGATTTACCTGCGCCAGAGGCTCCCCGCAGCAGCAATGCGCCGCCCTGGGGCAAGTTCACATCGGCAAACTGCAAAGTGGGGCCTGCACGGTGGGTGTAGGCCAGTTGCTGCGTTTCAATCATCTTGCAGCCACCCCACCAGGCTCTACGCAACCAGCGCAGCGCCCACGCACCGCAACATCTAGCGCCAAACCTTGGTGGCCCTGGCTTGCCAGGGCTTGTAATACTTGTTGCATGGCACTTGCTACCTGCGGCCCCTGCGCGGCCAGGGCAAATTGGCGGTGGCAGTCATGGCATTCAAATCGGGGGGCGGCCTCCAGAGCTTGGTCGGCCAGTGCGTAACGGCTCACCCTGTGTGCGTCAATTTGTTTACGTAGCAACCCTGCCTGGGCCAAGCGATCCAGCAAGCGGTACACCGTGACGCGGTTAACGCGGACACCTGCATCGCACAAGGCTTGCTCAACCTGCGCCTCAGACCAAGCGGCTTGTGGGTTGTTTTGGTAAAGCTGCGCCAATGCGCGCGTAGCCTGTGTCCAACGCATGCCGCTGGGCAAGGTCCAAAAATCGCTGTTGGTAGTACTGGGCATGGGTGGGCAATAGCGCTTTAACGCAAACGGGTTGCATTATGCACATCGCACTTTTGCGCCTTGGGCAAAACCCTGCTGCCGGCCAGCCTATGCCTGCATCTTCCCTTTATGCAAGCCAATAGCAACGCACCCTGATTAACCCACCTTCAAAAACCGGGCAAAAGTGGCCCGAAATTTCTCTACCTTGGGGCCCACCACAAACGCGCAATACCCTTGGTGCGGGTTGCGGGCAAAGTAATCCTGGTGGTAAGCCTCTGCGGGGGTGTACATGCGCAAAGGCTGCACTTCGGTGGTGATGGGGCGGGCAAAGAGCTTGTCTTGTGTCATTTGCTGCAACATCCCCAAGGCCAACTCGCGGTGGGTCAAGTCTTCGTAATAAATGCCGCTGCGGTATTGGGTGCCCACATCGTTGCCCTGGCGGTTCAGGGTGGTGGGGTCGTGCGTGGCAAAAAATATCTCCAAGATCTCTTGCAGGCTGATGATGGTCGGGTCAAATTGCAGGCGCACCACCTCGGCATGGCCGGTGGTTCCGGTGCAAATGTCTTCGTAAGTGGGGTTGGGTAACTGGCCGTTGCAGTAGCCACTTTCTACATCCACCACACCGCGCACTTGGTCAAACACGGCCTCGGTGCACCAAAAACACCCACCACCCAAGGTAATGGTGGAAACATTCTCTGAATTGTTTGCGGCCATGGGGATCTTTCCTTTGTTTGCACACGTATCGCTAAGCTTAGCGCCTTGCCCAGTTGACGCATGGGCATCTCGAAGATTACATTACTAACCAGTCAGTCATTAATATGTCCATCAGCGATACCACCCATCCAATCGGCGGCAAACGCGAGCGCCGCAAAGAGGCACGCCCCGGCGAGCTGCTGGAGGCTGCGCTGGATTTGTTTGTAGAAAAAGGCTTTTCTGCCACCCGTGTAGACGACGTAGCAGCGCGCGCCGGGGTGTCAAAAGGCACGCTGTTTTTGTACTTCCCCAGCAAGGTAGATCTCTTCAAAGCCGTAGTGCGCGAAAACATTGCGGGCCGCATTGCCGAATGGAGCGAAGAGTTTGACCGTTGCGACGGCCCCGCAAGCGACGCGCTGCGCCGCTGCTACCAAGTGTGGTGGGAGCGCATTGGCGCCACCAAAGCATCAGGCATTACCAAGCTGATGATGAGCGAAGCGCAGAACTTTCCTGAAATTGCGCAGTTTTATGAACAAGAAGTCATTCGCCCCGGCAATTTGTTGCTGCGCCGCATTTTGGAGCGCGGCATGGAGCGCGGCGAGTTTCGGGTGGCCAACCTCGACCACATGGTGTACGTGGTGCTGGCACCCATGCTGTTTTTAATGATGTGGAAAAACTCTATGGGCGCCTGCTCCAGCATGGCATGCGCCCCGCAGCCAGAGGAATTCATTGCACTTCAAACCGAAACCATGCTGCTGGGCCTGTGCACACGCCCCCCAGAGCCTAAGGCCACCAACCACAAGACGCCTAAAATCAAAGGTTGACCTGAATACGCCCCCTGGAGCCCCCTGCCATGAACATGCCCCTGAACACCCTTGCCAACACCAGCGACCCCATCGCCCAGGCCCGCTACAACATGATCGAGCAACAAATCCGCCCCTGGGATGTGCTTGACTTGGACGTGCTTGCACTGCTGTCTGTGGTGCGCCGAGAAGATTTTGTGCCCACAGCCTACAAAGGCATGGCTTTTATGGACATGAGCATTCCCCTCGTGGGCTCGCCAGAAGAAGCTTTGCGCCTGGGCCACTGCATGCTGGCACCGCGGGTAGAAGCGCGCATGCTGCAAGACCTCGAAGTCAAGCCCACAGACCGTGTTTTAGAAATCGGCACCGGCTCGGGCTACATGGCGGCACTGTTGGCCCACCGTGCCCAAAGCGTTGTCAGCCTGGAGATACAACCCCAACTGGCCGACATGGCCCGCAACAACCTGCAAGCCACAGGCGTACACAACGTCGATGTCCTCACCCAAAACGGCGCTACCCAACTCCCCGCAGGCCCTTTTGATGTGATCGTGCTGAGCGGCTCAGTGGCCGAAGTCCCCGCCAGCGTTTTAGCCTTGCTGGCAGAAGGTGGGCGCCTGGGCGCCATCGTTGGGCACGACCCCATGATGCGCTTTACCGTCATACGCCGCACCAATGGCAAGCTGGCCACCCATTCGCCTTGGGACACTGCAGCGCCCCGGCTTGAAGGTTTTGCAGAACCCTCACGCTTTGCCTTTTAACCAAACCGCACAGCATGGAACACATACGCCCCGCGCAATGGCCTGCATGGTTTGCACAGCAAACTGAAGGCCCTGCCCCCCTGGTTTTAGACGTACGCGAGCCTTGGGAAATACAAACCGCCGCAATCAAAGCTGATGGTTTTGAAGTGCTGGTAATACCAATGGGCGAAATACCTGCCCGTTTAGCCGAGCTGGACCCCACCCGCCCTATCGCCTGCCTGTGCCACCACGGCGTACGCAGCCTACGGGTGGCGAACTTTTTGGCACAAAACGGCTTCGAACGCTTGGCCAACATCACAGGCGGTATTGATGCCTGGTCGATAGAGGCAGACCCCACAGTTCCACGCTACTAACCCCTCACCCTGCCCCAACCCACTCTGGGGCACTACAAAAGGACCTTGAATGAGCTTGCTACGGCGCCCAGCGTTTTACTTGTGTCTTTTGATCGCATCAACGGCCCACTTACCAGCACAAGCGCAAAACCTGCTCAGCTTGGTGGAGTCGGCCCGCAATTACGACGCCGCCGTACAAGCCAGCCGCGCCCAGCTAGAGGCTGCCCAGCGACGTGCTGACCAAGCCCGTGCGGGTTTGCTGCCCAGTGCCGGTTTGTCATCAGGCGTGTCACGTGCCAACACAGACATCAGCAACCCTTCAAGCGACCGCAGCAGCACCTCGCAAACTATAGGCATCAACGCCACGCAACCTTTGTACCGGCCCGCCAACCGCATCACCTACACCCAAGGCCAACGTGGTGTTGACATTGCGCAGGCACAACTCGAAGCCGCGAACCAAGACCTGCTGGTGCGCGTAAGCCAAGCCTATTTTGATGTGCTGGCCGCCCAAGACACCTTGATGTTTGTACAAGCCCAAAAAGCCGCAGTGTCCGAACAATTGGCCTCTGCCAAACGCAACTTCGAAGTTGGCACCGCCACTGTCACTGACTCGCGTGAAGCACAGGCACGCTACGACTTGGTGTTGGCCCAAGAAATCGCCGCCGACAACGACTTGCGCGTCAAACGCCTGGCCCTAGACCAACTGACTGGCTCCACAGGTAGTCAACCCAAACCCCTGGCATTGCCTGCCAAGCTGCCCGATGTGCAGCCCCAAGAGGTCAACGCCTGGGTGCAAACAGCACTGGATCGTCAACCCACATTGCTGCAAGCGCAAACCACCCTGGACATTGCCAAGCTTGAGACCCAAAAAGCCGAAACCGGCCACCTGCCCACCGTCGATCTGCAAGCCGGCTACAACATAGCACGCAACCCCAACGGTACCGCTGTCAACCCGGGCATCAGCAACCGCACCAATACGGCCAGTGTGGGCGTCACGCTGAACCTGCCTTTGTTTGCGGGGTTTGCGGTGCAAAACCGCGTTAAAGAAACCGTGGCCTTAGAAGAACAAGCCCGCGCCAATCTAGAAGCCGCCCGCCGCAACATAGCCCAGGCGACCCGCGCAGCCTTTTTTGGGGTGGAATCTGCCCAAGGCCAGGTCAAAGCCCTGGAAGCCGCAGAAGCCTCTAGCCAAAGCGCACTCGATGCCAATCAACTGGGTTACCAAGTGGGTGTTCGCATCAACATTGATGTGCTCAACGCCCAAAGCCAACTGTTTCAAACCAAGCGCGACCTTGCACAAGCACGTTACAACGTACTCTTGGGCACCCTCAAATTGCGCCAAACCGCCGGAACCCTCAGCGTTGACGACCTCCAAGCCATCAACGCCCTGCTGGTGAACTGACCCTTGCCCCATAGGGGCTTGGGGTCGTGCACGACAATTGCGCCATGCACCCATCACAGGCCCCCGTAGCCGATTCACTTTTGCGCCTGGACAACCCAGTGGGCTTTCAGACCCTGGGCCCCGCCTTTTTTACCCAACTACCCCCAACACCCCTACCCGCCCCGCACTGGGTAGCCACCAGCGGCAGCGTGGCCCAACTTTTGGGCATGCCTGCAGATTGGTCTACAAACCACAATTATTTGCACGCATTCACTGGTAATAGCGTTTTGCCTAGCTCCACCCCCATAGCCAGCGTTTACAGCGGGCATCAGTTTGGCGTTTGGGCTGGGCAGTTGGGTGATGGGCGGGCACTGCTATTGGGCGAAACACCTCAAGGGCTGGAAGTTCAGCTCAAAGGAGCCGGTCGCACCCCCTACTCACGCATGGGCGATGGCCGGGCCGTATTGCGCTCCAGCATCCGGGAGTTTTTGTGCAGCGAGGCCATGCACGCACTAGGCATCCCCAGCACCCGTGCACTGTGCATTACGGGCTCACCCGCGCCTGTGTACCGCGAACAAGCAGAAACCGCTGCGGTGGTCACCCGCGTTGCACCCAGCTTTTTGCGCTTTGGGCATTTTGAACACTTTGCAGCGCGCGAAATGGTGGATGCGCTGCGCACCCTCACCCACTACGCCATCAAGCGCTATTACCCAGACTGCGCAAATGCAGGCGATAGCGATGCAGCCCAAACCACCGCTTTGCTGAAAGCCGTGAGCGAAAACACAGGCCGCCTGCTAGCCCACTGGCAAGCAGTGGGCTTTTGCCACGGTGTCATGAACACCGACAACATGAGCCTGCTGGGCCTGACGATTGACTACGGGCCCTTCCAATTCCTGGACGCTTTCGACCCCAACCACATCTGCAACCACAGCGACCACCAAGGCCGCTACGCCTTTGCCCAGCAGCCACAAATGGCCTACTGGAACCTGTATTGCCTGGCCCAGGCTTTAATGCCACTTATTGACGACGAAGACCAGGCCACCGAGGCAGTTGCCCACTACAAAACCGCTTTTACCCAACATTTTTTGCAACTCATGCAAGCCAAGCTTGGCTTGCATCTAGCCGCCTCGCCAACCTTGCAAGCGCTGGTAGAGGGCATCATTGCCCTACTGGCCGAAAGCCGCGTGGACTACACCATCTTTTGGCGAAGACTCTCGCATGCAGTGGGTAACAACCAGTGGGATGCCGTGCGTGATCTTTTTCACCAACGCGAAAACTTTGACGCATGGAATACCTCTTACCAGCAAGCCCTGGGCACCCAAGACCGCGCACAAACCAGCCGCCAAATGCTAGCAAACAACCCCAAATTTGTACTGCGCAACCACCTGGGTGAAGAAGCCATACGCAGCGCCCAGCAAGGCGACTTTTCTGCTGTACATACATTGCTCAAACTGCTTGAAGCGCCATTTGACGAGCATCCAGGCCACGAAGCATATGCAGCGTTCCCGCCCGACTGGGCATCATCCATCCACATCAGTTGTTCATCATGACCTACCCTGTCCAAAAAACCGATGCACAGTGGCGCGAAATCTTGGCGCAAAAAGGGGCTGAACCAACGGCCTACCAAGTCACGCGCCAAGCGGCTACCGAGCGCCCCTTTACCGGCAAATACGAAAGCGTTTGGGCCGATGGGCGTTACCGCTGCATCTGCTGCGATGCACTTTTGTTTGAGTCCCACACCAAATTTGATGCCGGCTGCGGCTGGCCCAGTTTCTCAGAGGCCATTCCTGGTGCCATCCGCGAAATCATCGACCGCAGCCACGGCATGGTTCGCACCGAAACCGTTTGTGCACAATGCGGTGCCCATTTGGGCCATGTGTTCGAAGATGGCCCAACGCCAACAGGGCTGCGTTACTGCATGAACTCAGCGTCGTTAGAGCTTGAAACTCCACCGGCCGCACCTCCCAAAACCGCTTAATGAGCGTTTGCTTTACATGAAAATCTTGCTCGATTTTTTCCCCATTTTGCTTTTCTTTGGGGCCTACAAGTTCTACAACATTTACGTTGCCACGGGTGTACTGATGGCGGCAACGGTGGTGCAAATGGCTGCCATCTATGCAATAGACCGCAAACTGCAAACCATGCACAAAATCACACTCGTGTTGATTTTGCTGTTTGGTGCCTTGACCCTGCTATTGCAAGACGACCGCTTCATCAAATGGAAACCCACAGTGCTTTATGGCGCTATGGCGTTGGCATTGGCAGTAGCGCTGTGGGGGTTCAAAAAGAACTTTCTGCATTTGTTATTGGGTGCACAACTGACCCTCCCAGCCACCGTATGGACGCGGCTGAACATTGCGTGGGTTCTTTACTGCGCCTTCATGTCAGCCGTTAACGCTTACGTAGTGGTGCAATTTAGTACAGAGGCTTGGGTCAACTTCAAGCTTTGGGGCTATGCGTTTCCCATCGTATTCCTAGTAGGCCAAGGTTTGTACATTGCCCCCCACCTGCAAGACGACAAGCCAGCAGCATGACCGCGCCATTGATTCCAACCGCCCATGCCATAGAACAAGCGCTGCGCACAGCTCTTGCGCCTACCGTACTGCAAGTCATTGACGAAAGCGCTGACCATGCAGGGCATGCGGGTGCAAATGGCTTGGGTTACGGCACGCATTTTCGGGTGCGCATTGCGTCACCAATGTTTACAGCTTGTTCACGCATAGCCAAGCACCGCCTTGTGTATGATGCGCTGCAAGAATTTATGGACCATGGCCTCCACGCTGTTGCCATAGAAGTTCTCTGAAACCTTTCGGCCTGCTTGGCCCTCTATCTCACCTTCCCACCCTTTTGGATATCGAATGAAGAAACAGATCTTGTCCGGCCTTGTGGCCGCCGCCATGCTGGGCGCTGTTGCCCTGCCCGTTGCAGCACAGAACATTGCTATCGTTAATGGCAAGGCTGTGCCTAAGGAGCGTGCCGATGTGCTTCGCCAGCAACTGGAACGCGCTGGTCGCCCAGTACCACCAGAAGTAGAAGCCCAGATCAAAGAAGAAGTGATTGCACGCGAAGTGTTCATGCAAGAAGCCCAAAAAATGGGTTTAGACGCCAGCGTGGATTACAAAAACCAACTCGAATTAACCCGTCAAAGCCTGTTGATTCGCGAACTTTTTGCAGAGTACCAAAAGAAAAACGCTCCTTCTGAGGCCGATGTCAAAGCAGAGTACGACAAGTTTGTTACCGAAAACAGCGGCAAGGAATACCGTGCCAGCCATATCTTGGTAGACAAAGAAGAAGACGCAAAAGCCATCATTGCATCCTTGAAAAAAGGTGCCAAGTTTACTGACATTGCCAAGAAACGATCCAAAGACGCTGGCTCCGGCGCCAATGGTGGTGACTTGGACTGGACAAGCCCCAAAAACCTCGTGCCTGAGTTCTCAGCCGCTATGGTCAAGCTCCAAAAAGGCAAAATGACTGATACTCCAGTCAAAAGCCAATACGGCTGGCACGTGATTCGCCTCGATGACATCCGTGAAGCGCAATTGCCTAAGCTCGAAGAAGTCAAGCCACAAATTGAGCAGCAACTTGCACAGCAAAAATTGGCCGATTACCAAAAAGAGCTGCGCGCCAAAGCAAAAATCGAATAAGACCCAATAAGTCTGATTTCACCCATTTAACGCGGCTTCAAAGCCGCGTTTTTCATGGCGCCAGTGATCAACGCACAAACATTGTGACCAACCAAACCAAACCAATCAAAACAGGCTGGTGCAGCATGTAATACACAAGGCTGTGGCGCCCTAGCACGGCCAAAGGTTGCAGTATTTTTGGGGTCTGGCCTCGCATTGCATCAGCAGCCTTTGGCATGTGCAAAAGAGTATGCATGGCAGCTGCACCCCACCACATCACACCTAACCACGGAAACAAGGGCACATAGTCTTCGGTAAATGGTTTGCGCACCACCCATCCCAAGGTGTTAAGCACGGGCCCATCAAACCACGCTTGCACGTAAGGAGGGCAATGGGCAAACAAGCCCACCATGGCCCAGGGCGATATAAATGCCAAAGCGCCAGCCAACCACAACCAATGCCCCCACCGAACGGTATAGCGCAACACAAGCAACATGACGGCCATGCCGTGCAGAACACCAAAAAAGATGAAGCTGCGGGGGAACATCAGCGCAGAACCGGCAGTGACCAAAAGCGCACACAAAGCAATGCGCCACCAGCGCCGCCAAAAACGCGCCCAATCTTGGCCACCATGTACAGCCAACACTTGGCCAGCACCTGCACACAATACAAACAAGCCCACAATCAGGCTGCGTTGCACAGTCCAGAAAGGGTCGGTACGAAAGTTCTGCGGCCACCAACCAAAGTGGCTCAAGTCAAAAGAAGCATGGAACAGCGTCATCCAGACTATGGCAACACCTCTGAGTACATCGACCCATTGGATGCGTACAGCCACTGCAGGGTGTTGCCAAGAAATAGAGCGAGACATGGTGCGTAAGATGAGCGAATATGCATAGCCCAAACGACAAAAAGGCTCCAAGGTTACCCTTGGAGCCTTTGTCAATAATGGTCGGAGCGGCGGGATTCGAACTCGCGACCCTCTGCTCCCAAAGCAGATGCGCTACCAGGCTGCGCTACGCTCCGACAACTAATATTCTAACCTGCGTTAACCCTGTTTTTGAGAGTCTGGGCACACATTTTTGTGTGAGACCAACGCTTATCTGATTAGCGAGCAGAACCGGTACCCGCGCCAGGGCCCGGACCACGACCTGCAAGATGGCGGAATGTGATGCGACCTTTGGTTAGGTCGTAAGGAGACATTTCAAGAGAGACTTTATCGCCCGCCAAAATCCGGATGTGGTGCTTGCGCATTTTGCCGCCGGTGTAAGCAATCAGCTGGTGCCCGTTTTCTAGGGTGACGCGAAAACGGGAGTCGGGCAAGACTTCCGTCACAGACCCTTGCATTTCAATCAGTTCTTCTTTGGCCATTGTGTTTTCTAAAGAGCAAGTGTTGACGAATCGTTGGTTCTTCCGCCCAACGCAGCAAGATTTTTGCTTTTGCCAGACCGATGCAAACTGCAAAGAATCTACAAAATAAAAACTTTCTAGCTGGGTTGCAGGCGCATGGTCGACTTTGCTCTTACTTCCGCAATAGCCTGCAAAGCCTTCTATTCTACCGCCGAGACGTTACCAACGCAGACAGCAACTGCATCAAGGCCTGTTGTGTGGCGCTCCTGCGTCGGCAACATCCGTAATGACAGTCGCTAAAACGCGTATCAAATCCGACTGGGTGATGATGCCCACCAAGCGTTCTTGCGTATCCACAACGGGAATGTGGTGGTGCCCTCCACGAGAAAAAAGCGCCACCAAATCCATAGCATGCTGCTGGGTGTGGGCCAATTGAACATGTGTTGTCATGATGTCAGCCACGGAATTGGGTTTGCTTTCTTTACCCTTGACCAAGTTGCGTAAACGTTGGCCCAAACCTTCGTGTACATCCAGTTGTGCAAGCCGCATGAAGTCAGCTGTGGTCACAATACCGATGACCTTTTGGTCGTCATCAATGACTGGCAAGGCTTTGATTTGTTGTGCACGCATCAAAGACCAGGCATCTTTCAGAGCCGCACCGGGCTCTACCGCAAAAGGTGGCTTAGACATGACGTCCATACACCTTACATCGCCCAAGGTGCGCTGAAACGCAGCGCGACCTGCAAGATGCAATAGACCTTCAAGATCTGCGCGGCTGACATCCAGTACTTGGTTGTATTGCGCAAGCGCAGCGTCCACGTCCTGCGCCGTAAAACGCCCAGAAGCGTAATCAGTATTTGCTTGACCTGCCTTAGCACCTTGGGGATGGGGGTAACGCCGACCAGTGGCCCAGTTGTACAAAACTCCTACGCACAACAAGGCTGCCACATTAAAGAGCACAGGAAACCATGCAACTGAAAAACCTGTGTCGGCATTCATCACTGCATACAAAGCCATGGCCCCACCGGGTGGATGCAGACAGCGCAGAGGCACCATGATTGCAAATGCCAAACCTACCGCCAATGCCCCGGCCAGGGCTGGGTCTGGAACACCCATTGCACAGACAGCGCCCACCAAAGCTGACAAGGTACTGCCAGCAAGTACAGGCCAGGGTTGGGCCAAAGGACTCGAAGGCATACCAAAAATAAGTACAGCACTGGCGCCGACAGATGCCACCATCCAGGCTGCGCCAGCATGGTGCAAATGGGTATGCCCTAACCACCAACGGCTGAGCAATGCCGTCATCAACACGCCAAAGACAACACCCACAACCACGCGAACACGCTCGCGTCCATCAATACCCAGCGGAGCTGGCCAATAAGGTCGAAAGCGCTGTGCCATACGGCGCATTCGGGATGAAGATTCAGTATTCATGAGGTCAACTAACAGACCGCTTTGCTTTTAGAGGCCAACACAGACGACTTTCGCAACGACAGTGACCATATCAGAGTGCGCTGATGTAGCCATTGCAAGCCGTACGCAAACGCGAAGGTGCAAAAGGATGCGAGACAAACAGCGCATAGATGGCCCCTTAGAATTCCGCGACCCATACGCCTACAAACTTTGTTGCTGCACCTATGTCTGACCGCCTCGCTGTTGCTTCCCAATATGTTTTGCCCAAACAGGCTCTAACCACCTTGGCGGGCAAGTTTGCATCAGCCCGACTAGGAGGAGTGACCACTTGGGCCATACGCCGATTTATAAACCGCTATCAGGTCAACATGGCAGAAGCTGCCAACCCCGACCCCGCTGCATACGCCACGTTCAATGATTTTTTTACGCGCGCGCTGCGGGCCGATGTGCGCCCTATAGCCCCAGCAGACTTGATTTGCCCGGTAGATGGTGCGGTAAGCCAGTTGGGCGCCATAGACGATGACCAAATTTTTCAGGCCAAGGGGCATCGTTACTCGACGACAGCTTTGCTGGGTGGGGATGAGGACTTAGCCGCCCGTTTTACCAACGGTATTTTTGCCACCATTTATCTTAGCCCGCGCGACTATCACCGCATTCACATGCCATGCGCTGGTCGACTGCTGCAAATGGTGCACATACCTGGCGATCTGTTCTCGGTGAACCCGGTAACAGCCAGAGGCGTGCCTGGCCTGTTTGCGCGCAATGAACGCGTGGTGTGTGTTTTTGAAGGCGATAGAGGCATCTTTGCGATGGTGCTGGTGGGTGCAACCATAGTGGGGAGCATGGCCACGGTGTGGCATGGGGTAGTGAATCCACCGCGGCGCAAAGAAACCCTGCGTTTGGAGTACGGACAAGGCCAGGTCACATTGGCGCAAGGTGCTGAAATGGGCCGATTTTTACTAGGCTCAACCGTTGTGATGCTATTACCCGCTAACACCGCCCAGCTGGATGTGCAGTGGCAAGCACAAATGCCTGTGAACCTGGGGCAAAGCATGGGTCAATGGCTGGTTTAAAGACTGAGCGCAATGGTTTTGATGCACTGCGACGATACAAGTCGCACGGCTGGTAGCAAGGCTGCTATCGCAAGTATTTCAAAACTTGCTGCTGCGCTCTGCATCGTTGAAAGTAGACGCCTGCCATAGCTCTACACGGTTACGGCCATGTTGCTTGGCGGCATACATGGCTTTGTCAGCGCGGTGCAGCGCCGACTCAGAGCCCTCTCCTGGCAGGCACACTGCCACTCCTATGCTGGCTGTCAGCGCTATCGAGCCGTGCGCAGTCATCACCGGCTCAGACTCGACCATAGCGCAAAGACGCTCGGCCACAGCCCTGGCACCTTCATGCCCTGCATTGGGCAAAAAGATGGCAAATTCTTCGCCCCCTAAACGACCTAATATGTCTTCTTTGCGCAAGCAGGTATTGGCCAATTGCACAAAATGCCTTAAGACCTCGTCCCCACCTTTGTGACCCCAGGTGTCATTGATGTTTTTGAAGTGGTCAAGATCTATCATCAGTACTGACAAAAGGTGGTCATTGCGCTGTGCGCTGCTGATGGATTTGTCGAGCAATGTCAAAAAAGCCCTGCGGTTGAATACATTGGTCAGTGGGTCAACCTCTGCCAAATGGCGCAACTCCAGCGTCATGAATTCGTTGGCCAAAATCAAAATACCGAAAGCCAACAAAAGTGAGGCAATGATGGATTCAAGAAAGATCACAGAGGAAATGTGAGGCACCAAAGAAGCACCAACCATGGAGATTGCATCGGGGTCCAAAAGCCAAGGCCTAGCCAATAAAAACAGACCGTGTGCTGCAGCAATCAGAGCGTATAAGTAACGCGCAGGCACTTGTTTGAATGGGCCTTGTGCAACGGTTCTTGCGGCCAGTAAAAACACCCCACCAACCACCAAGCTGATCAGAATAAACCGCACACCAAACTGCGGTTGAATCACCGTGAAATAGGCGCAGGCTGACAGCAAACAAGCAATGCACAAAGTTGCCCATGCGTGGGATATGCGGGGCCGCCCCATGTATGCACGCACACCCAAAAGCTGCATATATGCACCCAGTGCCAAAGAAGCTTGCGAAAGAATCACCGCAACCACCTCGGGCATGTGCTCACGCAGTACAAAGCTCAGGCAAAAAACAAAACCCCAAAAATATGAGGTAGCCCAGCACCGCAGGCCAGGGATTTGCCGGTTGAAATGCCATACCGCAAACAACACCAGCGTGACCAGCCCAAGCAATATGGTGGCAACAACGAGTAGTGTGGGTGTATGAACGGCAGAAAGGAAGTTCAAGGGAGCGGGCTTGCAGCTAAATACTCAACTGGGGTGCAATGTTAACGGTCTTAAACCGTTGGTGCTTACCTCAAACAGAAGCACTGATATGACACTCGCGCCGCAGCAATGCCATGGCGTCATGCAGGTGATAGTCCTTATCGCTCATCAGAGTTTCTGCGGCTTCTTGTACAAAGCTGTCCCACAAGGCGCCGTAATCGGCTTGGAACGGGCCCGGTGCATGCTGACTTATAAAGTCTTTGGCCAGACTGGGCTGCCAGCCTGATTTACGGATTTTGCGTACCAAGCTTGCAGCTGCTTTTTCGGTCAAAAGGGTTTTTTTGGAGACACCGGCCGCCAGGCATACAAACAGCGTCAAAAGCGATGGCTCGTCTTCATGGCCTTGCATGGCCTTGATCCAGGTCTTGGTAGCAGCTTGTGCTGGCGTGTCATCTTGTGACTGCGCAGGCATGCAGCGGTAGAAGTCATCGACCTCAGACAATGGATCGTCCAGCAAAAAATAGCGTGCACGAAAACTACCCATGGGCCGCAAGAAATGGTGCAGGTCGGTAGCTGGATCCCACAAACGGCGAACATCTGTTTGCACCGCTTGGCACAAAGCAGCCACCGCTGCTTGACATGGCTCAGTCAATTCAGACGGAACATGAATCACCAAGGGTTTTTTCTTGTGGCGGGCATTTGACAGTGCTTTTTGGAAGGCCAGCACATGCGGCCATTCTGTGGCGCTTGGCGCAAGGGCCAACCACAGCAAGCCAGCTCGTATGACTGCTTCAGCGTCTGCACCAGACTCTTGCAAGCTGTCTTCGTCCAAGTCGAATTGCGATGCAAACCATTGTGCGGCTTCCATCAAATGGGCCACTTCTGTGCGGCGGGCCAGCTCTAGGCGGTAATCGGCATGGCTGCGCAATGACCATACAGCCAGTAACGGGGTTTGCGCGTCTGCATAGCCCACCATGCCAAAGTTGCTGCTCTCTGGCATGGCAATCAAGCGCTTGAGCATGTCAGAGCCACCCTTAGAGCGCGACAACAATGAATGGTCACGCAGTGAAATCGCGGCTTGCTCCAGGTTGGCCTCAGTCGTCTCCAGCAAATACAGGCTGATGAGGTTGACCATGCGCTCGCGGGCTTTTTCAAGGTCGGGCCGCAAGAACTCCGTGCCAAAGTAGCGGGCAATTTGCACCATGCCTTTGGGGGCATCGGCATGAATGGCTGCAAGCTTTGCATCGTCGATCAGTCCATGCCTGATTCCGAAAACAAGGGCTTTCTCAAAAAAAGGCCGGCCATCGTGCAGTTGCAGTGCTTGCGCGGCAGGGGTGGCAATCGATTCAGACATGGCCAAGGGTCGGTCAAATCGCCGATTCTTCGTCGGACACACGTGCTGCCGGTGTGGCTTTGCCGCGGTCGGTTTCACTGGTTTCAAACTTGCCGTCGTCTTCTTCCTGGGGGTCGTCGCTTTCTTCAAGGCCCAGATCAAATGCACGTGCCTTGGCACGCAGTACCAATAAGGTTTCAATGAAAAGGTCGCGGCACTGGTAGCGCAGCAGCCAGGCCAGTTGCATCCAGTCGCGGTCTGCCACTTCGTCTTGTTCCACACGGGGCTGCACGTAGGCAGAGGCCAACAGTTCGTCGTCAGACAAGGTGGGGCCGTAGTCCTCAGTAGCGTCAAAGGTACCGGTGCGCGCAAAGGCTTCTAAGCGACTCCATTTTTCTGCAAAGTAATTGGCCAGGGCTTCGCTACCGCCTTCCAGATCGCCAATCGCGTTCAAAAACTCAACGGTGTCTGCGTCTTCCCGAAAGATAACGGCATTGACCATGCTGCGCAGATGGCTGTGGGTAAGGTCTTTGTATTGCTTTTCTAGCACCATGGCGCGGGCAAACTGCTCAGGTGTGACCAGCATGTTGACGACCGAGGCTTTGGACTCGTCGTACTCGCGCATAACGGCCAAGACGTCTTTAGGTGCGAGTTGGTCAAGCACTTCAACCAGGGCGTAATCACCTTCGGTATCGGCCAGATCTGCCAGTGCAGACTCAGCACCCACGATATCGCCAGCAGCAATCAGGCTTTGGGTTTTGGTAATAAGGGCGAGATGGTTCATGGGTAGAAATACTCAGCAACAGTCAAACAGATCCGTCTTTGCGGTCAAAGCCCAAGTCAGCCAGCCAATCGGCGCGGGCTTCTTCTTGGCTCTCATGGCTTTGGGGGTCGCTGGCGTCGTCAGCACTCAATGGGGTGCTTTCGTCATCGCCTGCGTCACCAAGGGCTTCATCGTCTGTATCCGCTCCTTGTGCGGCGCCCTGCCCTATTGATCCGTGCTGGTGCAGATACTCGAGGCCTGCGGCAATGGCCATGAAACGGGGGCCTGTAGGCTCGCTCAGCACCGCCTTGGCAATGTCGGTAGCCCATGGCTCTAGCGCCACGGCTGGGGCCAAGCTGGGCCATTCGGGGAGCACGTCGCCTTCGTCAGGATGGCAGGCCAGCAGTGTTGCCCACAGGGCATTGGGCGTGAATCGAAACGCCCGATGAAAGACCACAGCCACCATTTCGGGGGCCACGTCCATCATTTGCACCAAAAACCCGATTTCGCGGCGCTTTTGGGCAAGCCGTTTGTGCAAGACATCATGGCCTTCAGAGTCTGAAGCCAGGTCATCAAGCTCCGCTTGGTAAGCGGTGCGCAGTTGGTAAAAGTAGGGAGATAGCTTCACGATGCGAGCATGTTCTTAAAGTAGCTCTGCCAAATTTCTTGGGCAGTTTGAAGGGGGTCGTCCAGCAGGTTGCGGCGTCGGTTGTCGTCATAGGCGGCGCGGGCGTCTTCGTCGGACAACACTTCATAGGCTTTTTGTACCGCCCTAAAGCGCTCTGCGGCATCGGGTGCTGGGTTGCGGTCAGGGTGGTAGTAAGAGGCTTTTTGCCGAAAAGCCTTTTTGATGTCTGCCAACGTGGCATTGGCAGACAAGCCCAGGGCAGTGTAGTGGTCGCTCATGGCTACTAGTGGCGCTGGCTTAGCCAGCCAGGGCTACAAAAACGTTTTGTACGTCGTCGTTGCCATCAATCGCTGCCAAAAACGTTTCAACCTCGTCAAGTTGCTCAGCGCTGAGGTTGGCAGGGTTGACCGGGTTTTTTGGCTTGTAGCCCAGCTTGGCAGACAACACCGTAAAGCCATGGGCAGGCAGCGCACGGCTGACTAAATCAAGATCGGCCGGAGCCGTCCAGAACATGGTGGCGCCGTCTTCGGCAGGCTCAAGGTCTTGCGCGCCCGCCTCAATAGCGGCCACCTCCGCATCGGCATTGGGCTGCGCGGGCTCAGCCTCGATCATTCCGACGTGGTCAAAATCCCAGGCCACAGAGCCCGATGTACCCAACTGGCCTTTGCGGAACAGCACACGCATCTCGGGGGCGGTACGGTTGACGTTGTCGGTTAGGCATTCAACCATCACGGCTACTTGATGGGGGGCAAAACCTTCGTAGATGACGCGCTCGTAGTTAACAGCGTCACTGCCCGTGCCAGAGCCTTTTTTGATGGCACGCTCCAGCGTGTCTTTGGGCATGGATGCTTTGCGCGCCTGCTCCACCACCAAACGCAGGCGGGCATTGCTGGCTGGGTCTGCGCCGCCGCGGGCTGCTACGGTGATTTCTTTGACCAGTTTTCCAAAGAGTTTGCCCTTGGCATCTGCAACCTGTGCTTTGCCTTTTGCTTTCCACTGTGCGCCCATCGCCTTGCCCTTGTTTGAATAAGCAAAAGTCTCGTCAAGCGCATAGACAGCGCTCTACGGGACTTTTTGAATGACAGACGCATTTGGCTAAACCCGACGCGCCTGCCCGAAAAACCCTCTAGCGTAACACTGGGGGCCATATTGGCGTGTGACAGCTCTTGGCAGACCGGGGCTCAGACTTGGTTTTGAGCATCAAAAAGAGATTTTTTGAACAAAATACGCGCTGTGCCTTAGTAAGACAAGGACTTGTTGCTATTAAATATATAGCAACCAACCAAGAAGGCAAAACAAGCCAGGAAACCTCTGCATAACCCTTGCGCGACTGCAATGGCGTGAATCAGGACAGGCCACAAGGCGTCTTTTACAAGCAATAGCCAAGCAATTGACAAGAAAAACAATAAACGGGGCTTGCCTGAGACCGTGCTAGCGCAGACCGCTGCGAGTTATGTTGAGGCGCCACTAGTCCAGTGGCAGGTACTGGGGCAGGTATGTTTGCATGAAACGAATAATATCAACCGCTGGCAAGGGGCGGCTGATGAGATAGCCCTGCATCACATCGCAGCCCAAACTGCGCAGATAGCTGGCCTGTTCAAGCACTTCGACGCCTTCGGCAATGACCTCAAGGCCCAGGCTGTGGCCCAGGGCAATGATGGCGCGAACAATAGAAGCGTTGCCCGTGTTGGTCGTGATGTCATGGACAAAAGACATGTCCACCTTGAGCTTGTGGACTTTGAGTTGCTGCAAATAGGCCATGGAGGAGTAGCCAGTACCAAAGTCGTCAATGGACAAACGCACCCCCATGGAACGCAGTTGGGCCAGGGTTTCAATGGCCTTATCGCGATTGACCATTAAAAAGCTCTCTGTGATCTCAAGCTCCAGGCACTCTGGGGGTATGCCTGAAGCCTCCAGTGCTTGGCGGACAGACAGTAGCAAGTCTCCCCGACTCAGGTGCACGGCAGAAATATTGACTGCCACTTGGCAGGGCGAACACCCTTGGCCTGACCACACCTGCACTTGGCGGCAGGCTTCGCGCAACACCCAGTCGCCCAGCCGCACAATCAAACCGCTTTCCTCGGCCATAGGGATGAACTCACCTGGGGATACCAAGCCCCGCTCTGGATGCTGCCAGCGTACCAAGGCTTCTAGCCCAACGATATCGCCTGTGGTGAGGTTGATTTGCGGCTGATAGTGCAGGCGCAATTGATCTACATCGAGGGCATGGCGCAGCGCGGCCTCCAGCGTCAAGCGATCTCGGGCATGGCGGGTCATATCAGGGGCAAAAAACCGCAGACTGCCACGCCCTTCTGTCTTGGCCTGGTGCAAGGCTGCGTCTGCGTTACTTTGCAAAGCACTTTGTGTACTGCCATCAGTTGGATAAAGCGCAATACCAATGCTGGCACTGGTGTAAATGCTTTGGCTGTCAATCAAAAAAGGCTCACCAAGGGCATCAATCAAGCGCTTGGCAGGCAAATCTACCCAAGACTGGTCATCGTATGTGGGCAAAATAATGTGAAATTCATCTGCCCCCACGCGTGCGACTGCATCGCTGTCGGCTAACAGCTTTTGCAAACGCTGTCCCACCATGATCAAGAGCTGGTCGCCAAGACCATGGCCCAGACTTTCGTTGATGGTGGCAAAGTTGTCGAGGTTAAGCACAAGCAATGCAAATTGGCCAGCACTGCGCTCGGCCAACATTACGGCGTGTGCCAACTGTTCCGCAAACAAGACACGGTTAGGCATGCCCGTGAGAGGATCACGATGGGCAAGGATGCGGTACTTTTCTTCGCTCACCTGCAGCATGGCGTTACGCTGCGCGACCAAATCTTCTAAGAAACGCCGCAAACGAGACAGCTCCAAGTGGGAGCGCACACGGGCTTTGACCTCATCAATGTCAAAAGGTTTGGTGATGTAATCTGCCGCCCCAAGCTCAAAGCCCCTGACTTTTTCTTGCAGGGCATCAACCACCGTCACAAAAATAACTGGGGTACGGTTGCCAATGGGCAAGGCCTTGATGCGTCGGCAAACTTCGTATCCATCTATCACTGGCATCATCACATCCAGCAGAACCAAATCCGGGGGTGATGGGCCCTGCATGATCTCTAGTGCCTTGATTCCATCGTTAGCCACCAAAATGCGAAACTCACCCTTGAGGGCTTGCAGCAGTTCATGGATGTTTTCGGGTACGTCATCAACCAGCAGCAACAAAGGGGGATTGGAAGGGTCTGCGTGCGCCGCAATGTCAAACATCACTGGATGGCTACGGTAACGCTTGAGTTCGAGCTGGGTACGAACCCGTACTTTGAGCAAGTCGGGGTTGACTGGTTTGGTAATGTAGTCAGCCGCCCCCATACCGAGCCCCAAGGCTTCGTCAGCTGAATCGGTCAAGGCTGAGACAAAAATCACCGGAATGTCTGCCGTGGTCGCATTGATTTTGAGCGCTGAAAGCACGGAATAGCCGTCCATACCAGGCATCTTGATATCTAAAAGCACAAGGTCTGGTTGGGGCTGACGGCTGGCGATTTCTAGTGCCTTCTCGCCACTGGTTGCCGCCAAAATGCTGTACTCGTCACGCAAAACGTTCATCAACGCATGCAGGTTTTCGTGTACGTCATCCACGATAAGGATACGCGCCTTGGCGTGCACCTCTGCTGAAGTCAAGTGCGGCATTGTCATGCAGGGGGCTCCCGTTGTGGGGCTTGTAATGCCCGCAGTTGCACCAATGCAGCGTCGATCTCAAAAACATCTACCTTTTGTGCCAAATCTGCAACTGCTGGTGCCAATGGTGTGCCAACGACACCAGCCTCCAGCGCAGCCAGCAAAGGCTCAACCGCACCCAAGTCATATTGCAAGGCATGGGCTGTTTTTTCCATGAGTTCATGCAGGGCTTCGGCATCCATTGCGACTGCTTGGGGTACCAGTGCCAATTGCACAGCTTCTTTCATACGGTCTATGTCGTCCAATACCCGTTGCAATTGCTGCTGGGCGGCATTGAGCACATCGGCACTGGGTTGCTGGCCCAGCTTGAGAGCGCCATCGATTTCTACAATGAGCTCATAAAGTGCATGTGCACTGATGTTGCCTGTAACCCCTTTGAGTGCATGGCAATACTCTGCCCCAGACTTAATGCCTTGCTGCGCCAGCAACTGGCGCAAATGAATGATAGCGTTGCCATAGTTTTCTCGAAAACGCAGCAGTTGCCTGCGGTAGGCCTCAGGCCGGCCACCAATACGTCGCACCCCCTCAGCCACGGCCATGGTCGTGATGGCTTGAAGGTCTGGTGGCAACACTGACGGTTTTGCAAGGTCAGACGTATTAGCAGGTGTCTGCAATCCTGGAGCCTTGACCCAATGGGCCAGCGATGCCATCAAACGTTCGGGCGAGATCGGTTTGGTCACATGGTCGTTCATGCCAGCATCACGGCTTTGCTCAGCATCTTTTGCCATAGCCAATGCCGTCATGGCAATGATGGGCAAGGTGGCATAACGCTCGCCACCGGGTTCCTGGGCCAAGGCACGAATGCGGCGCGCAGATTCGAGGCCATCCATCACAGGCATCTGGATATCCATCAACACACCATCGTAGGCAAATTGCTGCACTTTTTGCAGCGCCTCCAAGCCGTTGATAGCCTCATCGACATGGATGTTCTCGCTGCGCAAAAGCTCAATGGCAAATTCTCGATTGATATCGTTGTCTTCCACCAGCAGCAAATGCGCTCCCGCCAACTGACCACTGTGCTGCGCATGAATGCTTCCATGCATACGGCTGCCATCAGCGGGTATCAAACGCCCACGGCCCAGCACAGAAAGCATGGTGTCCAGCACTGCAGAGGGTGATACGGGCTTGACCAGAAAACCGTGTACGCCGGCCTGCTCAGCCTGTCGCATAACGTCTTCACGACCATAGGCAGTGACCATAATGACTTTGGGTTGTGGATGGATACCCGCATGGTTTTTGATGCGCTGCGTGACTTCATTGCCGTTCATGCCAGGCATACGCCAATCCATCAAGACAAGGTCATAGGGCTGACTACGGCTGGCCTCTTCTAAAGCTGCAATCGCTGCAAGCCCATTGGGCACTGCGCCCACATCCAATTGGAAAAAACGAAGCATCTCGGCCAATATCTCAAGCGAGACCTGGTTGTCGTCCACCACCAGCACCCGTACACCCTTGAGCATGGGGCCCACTTGGTCCACCAACTCACACTGGTGGGCTTGCGCACGTTGAGCAATGGGCAATTGCAATGTCAAGCACATGGTGGTGCCCTTGCCGGGCTCAGAGCACTCCACCCAAATACGACCACCCATCATTTCTGTGAGATTTTTGCTGATGGCCAAGCCCAAGCCTGCTCCACCAAAACGTCGGGTGGTGGTTTGATCTGCTTGAGTGAATTTCTCAAACAATTTGCGTTGAAATTCAGGCTCCATGCCAAGCCCGGTGTCGCGCACACTGATGTGTACGTCCACATGTGTGTCAGTGGCTTTGAGACAGCGCAAGGCCAGCTCCACCTCTCCATGCTCGGTAAATTTGACGGCGTTACCACACAGGTTGAGCAATATCTGGCCCAGGCGCAAAGGGTCGCCTACAAGATAAGGCGGAATAGCCGGGTCGTACCGGATAAGAAACTCCACCCCTTTTTGATCAGCCTGGTAGCTGATGGCATCGGTCAGTTGCTCCAGTACGGTATCAAGACCAAACTCCAGTTGGGCAATGTCTAGCTTGCCCGCCTCAATTTTGGAAAAATCAAGAATGTCATTGATGATGCCCAGCAACGATTGAGCAGCACCCTGTGCTTTGGTCAAGCGGTTGCGCACGGTGTTGGACATATCACTTTTCAGGGCCAAGTACAGCATTCCCAAAATTGCGTTCATGGGTGTCCGAATCTCATGGCTCATATTGGCCAGAAAATCGCTTTTGACTTGGGTCAGTCGCTCTGCTTCTTCTTTGGCAGCATGTAACTGCGCTGTTCGCATTTGCACCTGCTGGCCCAGGTTTGCACGCTCGACTTCTAATTGCTGAGTAGTGACAAGCAAGGCTCGCGTGCGTGATGCCACTTGTTGGCGTAGCAGCAATGCAGCCCCACCCAACAGCAATAGACCTATAACAAGCCCTAGCAAAGACCATTGCACCCAATGGGGCATAAGCACTGTGGGCGGCTTGGCCATTGCGTTGTGCAGTGACTCAAAATAAATCGAATCAGCTCGGCTACGCCATTGGGTCAAATAGTGGTCAATTCGCTGATGCAGGTCTGCACTGATACCTTTGGGTGAGGCGAAGTACAAATTGCTTGGCAAAAAAACAATGGGGGTTTCTTGCAAAAGGTAGGCCAAACCATTTCGCGCCGCAAAAAAACTGCTGGTGACTACTGCATCGGCATCACCAGCCTGAACTGCCTCGTACCCAGCACCCAATGAGCCCACCAAAACCTCTTCGTACTGGAACCCACCCAGAGCCATAAGTTGGGCAAAAAAAGACTGCTGTATTCCGCCCTTCAGCAGTGCAACACGCTTACCCGCCAAATCGGCAAGCTGGGTCACGCGCAGGTTTGAATTGCTGTAAACCTGTGACCAACTGCTTGCAACCGAGACACGATGAAAATCAAAGCGCTTGGCGCGCTCAGTAGAAAAAGCAACATCGGGCATAAGATCTAACTTGCCCTCAGCCAACTGCTCAAGGCATGCAGACCACTCACACGGAACATACTGCAAGCGCCAGCCTTCTAGGCGAGCCATTTCCTCAAGCAGTTCAATAAACAATCCTGCTGGCTTGCCCTGTGCATCGGTGTATACCTTGGGCGCGTTTTGATAAAAACCTACTTTGATGATGCGCTGGACATGGCTGCCATTGTGGTAACCCCACCATACCCACAAAGCGCTTGCCAACACAGCGAGGACGGCCACAGTGGCAAATATGAACTTGAGTTTTGAGTGTTGGCGCATGGTGTTGGAAACAAATAGCCAATGGCTTTCCAACAGGCGGGCATCCACAACTTTCAAACCAGGCGCTGACCCACATCACGCGCTGGCCTTGCCAAAGCCTGTGTCAATTGATTTTCAAAAATCACTATAACGGCTCATGTTTGGCGTAGCAAATTTTTACAAGACGTTGTATCCCACCATTGAATCGAAGCAAGAAGTTGTCCGTGAAAAATACACGCCAACCAAGCAAATCGTTAATAAAAAATATACGCCTTGAGTTAACCACACGCCTACAAGCAAACAAATATGGTGGACATTTGCTTTTAAAAAGATAGCAAAGCTTAACTAACGATACGAACGAAACGCACCGCAAAAACGCAGCTTGATGCAATTACAAAAGATTGCAACACCACAAAGGCACGGGTTATGACAGACAGCAATCCGTAACCAGCGCCGCGTACACAGAAGACGTTCAATAAAACAATTTTTAATCACCAGCACGTAGCTGGCGTGCTGCAATCGTCATCCACACATCCATAGGCGTTATTTGTGAGTCACCCAGTTCGGCTTGTCGCAGCAAATTGTCTAATTGGCCTGTATTCAAAGCAGGATTCAAAAGCAGCCACGCACTTTGCGTTGTGAGCTTTGTCAGCACTTTGAGAGGTGTTGAGGGGTTGAGGGCAACATTTTTGACCACAAAAGCCTCACGATCTCTGGACAAGCGCTCTAACGCCGTCGATGGCGTATTTTGATTGGCCGCAGCTATTTCACGCAGCTGGTGCCAGGGCGATTGCGCAAGCGCCAGCCACCAAGCATCGCCCTCTAGCTTGCGGTTTTTTTCCAAAACTGTGCGCAATTTTTCATCCTTGAACCATACATATGCCGCGTGTTCAATCAATGCACGGCTTGCCGCCACTTGGCCCAATGCAGCCAAGGCAAAATCTTGTTGGTAACGGCTACTGCCCGCTTCTTTAAGTTGCTCTAACGCCGCAAGAGGTAAACGAGGACGGTGCATCAGCGTGACACAAAAAGGCACATCGCCAGGAGATTTGGCACAGTGCTGGGCCATTCGCAATGCGGCGGTGTCTTTGAGATTGGGGTTAAGCGCCAAGAGCTGGGCTATTTCATCCGCCACTGTGGAGCGCTGTGCCGCCCAGGCATCACGGTCGCTTATGAGTACGGGCTTGCGGCTTCCTGGCTCGGGTAAGGCATCCAACAGGCGCTCTTGCACTTCGCGGGTCAGTGCCAAATTGGTTGCCAGCCGTTTACGGATTCCGGGGTCGGCAAGTTGAGCAAACTCTTGCATCAAGGCTGCGCTGGTAGTACCAGCAGCCAGCTCATAGGCAATCGCCACTGCATCTGCCCGACTTTTTGCTTGCTGCTGCGCCTGAATGACGGCCGCACGCCCGACTTTTTCTTGCTCCACAACTGGCAGAGCTACCGAAGCTTTTACACGGGTAGGTAGGGAAGTGTCGGTAGACAACATACGGGCCAGCGCCTCGCGCTCAGCTGCTGGTAATACAGGTCGAGCTTGATAAAGCGCTTGCGCGGCTATTGCCGCTGCAACGTTCTCGCGAACAACCGCGTCAGTATCCGCAGCCAAACTGGCGTAATGGGATGGGGTACGCAAATAAATCGCCACGGCCCGACGCACCGCTGCATCTGGGTCTTGTACCAGCGCATCAAAGGAAGCCGCTGGCAGTTTTTGCGCATGCCCCCGCTCTGCGAGCGTTACACGAATTTTGGCATCGGTATCAGTGGCAAGTTTGCCCACCACCGCTTCTGGCAAACGCAACCTTTGCGCCAACGCCATACGCACTGGTGAGTGCGTATGGTTGACCAGTTGGCCCACCAAAGCGTCTGGGGTCTGGGGGTTACGCGCCACTAAAACTGCTGCTGCAGGTGTTGCCTGAGCCAGCGTGGGTAAAAATCTGGGCTGCACTTTGGGGTTACCAGCCAGCACCTCTAAAGCACTGGCGTGGCCGGTGCGCACAATTTCGCTTTGGGCGGCTGGGCTTATGTCGGTACGCGCAGCAACAATGGTGGCGACCAAGACATCGCGGCGCACCATTGCCGCCAGAGCAGATGGCTGGGTTTTGTTGCTGGCAGCATCTCGAATATCTGCAACAAGCCTCTCGGGTGCGGGTTTGGTCCTAAAAATGGGCTTAGCTGCAGCAAGCCTTTGTCTCAATGCTGTTGGATCTGGCACCCAAAAAATACTGCCGGGCTCTCGGCGTAAATGCTCCAGAGCGTATTGGGTCAAGAGCTCAGGCACCATTTCACGCAGTGCCAGGGCTTGGCCCTGTTCATCGCTCACATCCCCCAAATAAATGGTTGCAAGTGTTTTATTGGTATTTAAATCGCGGTCTTGCACTACCAAGGCGCGGGCTTTCAGCGTGCCCACCACATCCAAAGCTTGGCTGCGGCCATGTGCATGCACGATGCCATGGGTATCCAACTGACCGGACACCGACAAAGGCCCTGCACTGACAATGTTCTGCGCCTGAAAGTTACCCAATACGATCAAGCTGCCTGTTGTGCCATTGCCTTGGTCGTCGTAGTTGCCCTCCAAAGTGACGTTTCCATTGACGATCAGATTTTGGTCGTTAAGCCATGCGCCTTTGATGTGCAGATCACCCTGGTGCAAGCGCCATGTGCTTTGGGGTTTGGCCAAATTTTTTTTGGCCCCCACAAGCCCTGTTGGCATGCGTTGTAACCATTGGGCACGGGAGGTATCGGTCAGGGTTTCGTAGCCTTCAGGGCTTTGAGCAACTGCCGCAGTTGGGGCTGCACTTAGAGTGGGTTGGGTATCACCTGCCCCTGAAGCCCAGGTTGCTGATGCTGCACTTAAACACAGCAACAGACACATAAACCTCAAAAGACTTTGTTCTGTATGCATTTTTAAAAACTCTTGGTACAACTCTATTCTGTGTGAAGCACTTGTGCTCGCATGCCAGCCTGACAAACAACCAATCAAACGCAGCGGTTTATGCTGCCAAAGCCTGTTCAAAGTCTGCCAAGAGATCGCTGGCGTCTTCAAGGCCCACTGACAGACGGATCATGCCGTCCGTGATGCCCATGCCAGCGCGAACCGCCGGCCCAGCCTCCCAAAAGATGGTGTGAGCAACCGGGATAATGAGGCTGCGCGTGTCCGCTAAGCCTGTGGCCTTAACAGGCAACTGCAAACGGTTACACACCTCTAAGCAGCGCTCTGGGTCGCGAAGTTCAAACGACAACAACCATGACCCCGCCTTGAACAAGCGCTTGGCCATGGCATGCTGCGGATGCGAAGCCAGCAGTGGGTAGCGAACGCGGGCGACAGCAGGGTGTTGTTCCAGCCACTGAGCAAGCTGGAGTGCGGTTGCGCTGGTGTGGTCCATGCGCAGGGCCAGGGTTTCGGCGCCCAGCGCAATCAAATGTGCGGCTTGTGACGACAAAGTGCCGCCCATGTCGCGCAGGCCTTTTTTGCGCAGCTGCTGAAGGCCCCATCCTTTGGGGTCACCCTTGCGGTAAGCGGCAAAGATGTTGGGGTATTGACTCCAATCGAACAAGCCTGTGTCTGTGATTGCGCCACCAAGGACACCGCCCTGCCCTGCAATCGTTTTGGTTAGTGAATTGACCACCAAGGACGCGCCGACTGCCTTTGGCTTGAACAAATAAGGCGATGCAACCGTGTTGTCCACCACATAAACCAAACCATGTTGTGCGCACAAAGTGCCAATGGCCTCAAGGTCAGGAATTTGTGTGCCAGGGTTAGCAATGGTTTCAACAAAAACCATGCGGGTGTTGGGGCGCAATGCAGCTTGTGCCTGCGCGACATCAGTGACATCGACCATGCTGACCTCAACACCCAAGTCAGCCAAAGTGCCCAGCAGGCTATTGGTGTTACCAAAGACAAAACGGCTGGCTACCAAATGGTCCCCCGCCTTAAGAAGTGTGAAAAACAAGGCCGTGATCACCGCCATGCCCGTTGAAAACACAATGCTGCCGTGGCCAGCCTCCATTTGCGTGATCTTGGCCTCTAGGGCAGCGGTGGTGGGTGTGCCTTGGCGTGCATAGTTAAAGCCGCCTTTGACAGTGCCCTGAAACACACCAATCAAGTCTTCAACCCGCTCAAAACCATACTGTACGGACGTATGGATGGGTTGGTGGATGGCTCCAAACTCGGCCCCACCCATGCGATCGGCATGCACGACCTGGGTGGTGAAGTGGCGGCTATGGGGTGTGGTGGGTTCGGTCATGGGCGGCTTATCGTTCAGGTGCAATGTGTTCAGCGTAATCGTACAAGGCACCCAATATGTCTTGGTCGCGCTCGCTGGCTGTTTCAGAAAGCTGATCGATCTCTGTAAACAGTTGGTCTACAGTGCGGGCCCCGCCCTGCCCTTCAAAAAGGCAGGCAGCGCGGTGGGCCTGCCAAGCATCTAACTCTTGGGCATTGAGGGTTTGCGGGAAGTTGCGTGCACGGTAGCGCCACACCAGCTCTTGCAAACGTGCATCGTCAAAGCTGTGTTTCGCTGTTGCAAGTTGTTCGGGGCGCATGGCGCGCAGTTGGTTCAGCCGCTGCCGGTCTACGTTGCCCACAAAACCGCCGTACTGGTCTTGGTCTACATCGGGGGTGGGTTCTGGTGGGCGGGCAAACACTGCGGGCCAAATACCGCTCATATCAGGCAGGTCGCGGGCATATTCGGCGTGTTGTGCTGCCAATGATGTGTCTATGCCCCAGCGCTGGGCCAATGCCGGCGTCAGCGTATTGACGTTACCCACCACCATGGGCGATTTGTTCAAGTGAATGGTTTTAACGGGCAGGCGCGTGATGCCTTCAGGCAGGTCTGCCGTGCGGGTAAACATGCGCAGCTTGAGTTCATCTGCGCTCAGTGTTGCCAAAGGCCTCGGGTCATAGGCCAAGTCCCAGGCAATGAGTTCGTTTTTATTGGTGGGGTGGCTGGCCAACGGCCACATGATGCCGAGGCAACCGCGCTCGGTTGCAAACATGCCCGATATATGCAAAAAAGGCCGTGCAGTGGCCACTGTGGTGGGTAAGCGCAGCTCTGCGGCTACGCGGTCTTTTTTGTGCAGTGCGAGGGCAAAGTCAAACAGCTTGGGGTTGTGCTGCCGAATCAGCCGCGCCAGGGCAATGGTGGCACGCACGTCGGATAGCGCATCGTGTGCAGCCTCGTGCAGCAGGCCGTTAGCTTTACTCAGGTGCTCCAACTTGAAGCTGGGTGTACCGTCTTCTTTTTGCGGCCAGGTGATGCCGTCGGGCCGCAGCGCATACGTCATGCGCACCACGTCCAGCAAATCCCACCGACCACACTGGTTTTGCCATTCGCGCGCATAGGGGTCGATCAGGTTGCGCCAAAACATAAAGCGCGTGATCTCATCGTCAAACCGAATGGTGTTGTAGCCCACCCCAATGGTGCCGGGCTGCGCAAAAGCGGCCTCAATTTGCGCGGCAAAGGCGTGTTCGGGTATGCCTTGCTCCAGGCACAACTGGGGGGTAATGCCTGTAATCAGGCAAGACTGCGGGTCGGGCAAGTAGTCGGGGGCCGGCTGGCAATACAGCATCAGCGGCGGGCCTATTTCGTTCAGGTCTGCGTCGGTACGTATGGCGGCAAACTGTGCGGGCCTATCGCGCCGGGTGTTGGCACCGAAGGTTTCGTAGTCGTGCCAAAGAAAAGTGTGGGACATAGTGGATGAAGGTCGCATCAGGCGTTTGCTTGGCTTCGATGCCTTTAAATGGTCTTTCAAACACCTTTGCAGGCATTTTTTAAGCTTTTTTGCGCCTCTGCCTTAGTAAATCAAGGACTTATAGCTATCAATTACATAGCAAAAAGCCAGCCACACGAGTGGCTGGCTTTTTGCTGCAAGGACACACAAGGTTAATCGGCTGTGGCTTCTTCTGGCTCGGTAGGCTCAGATTTGGCCGAACGCTCCTTTTTAGGCAAAGGCTGAATGTCCAGCAACACCTCAGATGTCTCCACGCCCTTGTCATCTGTTGTAGTGGCCACGTCCACACTCAAACGCCCGCCTTCGGTCAAGCGGCCAAACAGCAGCTCATCAGCCAGTGCCCGGCGAATGGTGTCCTGGATCAGGCGCTGCATAGGACGCGCACCCATCAGCGGATCGAAGCCTTTTTTGGCCAAGTGCTTGCGCAAGGTGTCGGTAAAGGTGACTTCCACCTTCTTCTCGGCCAGTTGGGTTTCCAGTTGCAGCAAGAACTTGTCCACCACGCGCAAGATGATTTGCTCGTCCAGCGCCTTGAAGTTAACGATGGAGTCCAAGCGGTTGCGGAACTCAGGCGTAAACAGGCGCTTGATGTCACCCATCTCATCACCCGCCTGACGCGGGTTGGTAAAGCCAATAGTCGCCTTGTTCATGGTCTCGGCGCCCGCGTTGGTGGTCATGATGATGAGCACGTTACGGAAATCTGCCTTGCGCCCGTTGTTATCCGTCAGGGTGCCATGGTCCATGACCTGCAACAACACATTGAAAATGTCGGGGTGGGCTTTTTCGATTTCATCGAGCAGCAGCACACAGTGGGGCTTTTTGGTGATGGCTTCGGTCAGCAAACCACCCTGGTCAAAGCCCACATAGCCGGGAGGCGCGCCAATCAGGCGGCTGACCGCGTGGCGCTCCATGTATTCCGACATGTCAAAACGCAGCAGCTCCACACCCATGATGTAGGCCAATTGCTTGGCTGCCTCGGTTTTGCCCACGCCCGTGGGGCCGCTGAACAAGAAAGAGCCAATGGGTTTGTCGCCCTTGCCCAGGCCAGAGCGGGCCATTTTGACTGCGCTGGCAAGCACTTCCAGTGCTTTATCTTGGCCAAACACCACGCTCTTGAGATCGCGCTCGAGGTTTTGCAACTTGCCACGGTCGTCGTTGGAGACATTGGCGGGGGGAATACGCGCAATCTTGGCGACGATCTCTTCGATCTCAGCCTTACCAATGGTTTTTTTGCGCTTGCTGGCCACCAAAATCCGCTGGGCTGCACCGGCTTCATCAATGACATCGATCGCCTTGTCAGGCAAATGGCGGTCATTGATGTACTTGGCGCTCAACTCGGCAGCGGCTTGCAAAGCAGCGGCGGCGTACTTGACGCTGTGGTGCTCTTCAAAGCGCGATTTCAGGCCCTTGAGAATGTCTACAGTTTCGGCCACGGTGGGTTCGACCACATCCACTTTTTGGAAGCGGCGCGACAGGGCGGCGTCTTTTTCAAAGATGCCTCGGTACTCAGTAAATGTGGTGGCACCAATGCACTTGAGTTGCCCACTGGACAAGGCGGGTTTAAGCAAATTGGAGGCATCAAGCGTGCCGCCAGAAGCCGCACCAGCACCAATCAGAGTGTGAATTTCGTCAATGAAAAGCACTGCATTGGGCTTGTCTTTGAGCGCTTTGAGCACGCCCTTCAAGCGCTGCTCAAAATCTCCACGGTACTTGGTACCAGCCAACAAAGCGCCCATATCCAGCGAATACACAATAGCTTCGGCCAAAATTTCAGGCACATCGCCCTGGGTAATGCGCCATGCCAAGCCTTCAGCAATAGCGGTTTTACCAACACCGGCCTCACCCACCAACAGCGGGTTATTCTTGCGGCGGCGGCACAAGATTTGAATGGTGCGCTCTACCTCATAGTGTCGGCCAATCAGCGGGTCAATCTTGCCGTCTTTGGCTGCTTGGTTCAGGTTCAGAGTGAACTGCTCAAGCGGCGAAGCCTTTTCGCTTCGCTCTGCAGTGGAACCCTCCTCAGACTCCGCTGGGCTTTCAGACTTGGCTGGCTCTGGTGGGTCGCCTTTTTTGATGCCGTGGGCAATAAAGTTGACAACATCCAAGCGCGTAACCCCTTGCTGGTGCAAGTAGTACACAGCGTGGGAGTCTTTTTCGCCAAAAATGGCGACCAGAACGTTGGCACCGGTGACCTCTTTTTTGCCATTGCCCGTGGACTGCACGTGCATGATGGCCCGCTGGATCACACGCTGGAAACCCAAGGTGGGCTGTGTGTCCACCTCATCATTGCCAGCCACCTGAGGGGTGTTGTCTTTGATGAAATTGGTCAAAGATGCGCGCAGATCATCGACGTTGGCAGAACAAGCGCGCAAAACTTCGGCGGCGCTGGGATTGTCTAGCAGTGCAAGCAACAGGTGCTCGACTGTGATGAATTCGTGGCGTTGCTGGCGGGCCTCAACGAAGGCCATGTGCAAGCTGACTTCCAGTTCTTGGGCAATCATATGAACTCCTTTGTGCTTGCGTTGATAAAAATCATATTTCGGGGCGACTGCCTGTTATGCAACAGGCTCACTGACACATTGGAGCGGATGCCCAGCTTTGAGGGCGGCCCCCAAAACCTGCTCAACCTTGGTGGCTGCAACGTCGCGGCTATACACACCACATACGCCTTTGCCGTCCAAGTGGATTTTGAGCATGATTTGGGTAGCAGTTTCACGGTCTTTGCTGAAAAACTCCTGCAGCACCACGATGACAAACTCCATAGGGGTGTAGTCGTCATTGAGCATCAGCACTTGGTACATCTGCGGCGGTTGTGTGCGCTGCGCACGCCGCTCCAGAACAACGGAGTCACCGTCGTCCCGGGCAGGCTTGACTACCGGGGGGGCCTTGCGTACTGAAGGAGGTTTAGTTGCCATGAAAATCATTTTAGCGACCCTACGGCTTGCTTGCTGCAAGAGTAATCCACCAATTACCCGGCTTTTTCATTCGTAGACCACCGACACCGCTTGCGCCCCCGCCTGCGCGCGCCATGCAGCCAAGGCTGCATCGGTGGGATAAAAGCGACATTGCTCCCCTAATTGCAATTCTGCTGCGGCAGTTACAGCATTTTCTGCGTCTTGGCACTGAAGGCTCAGTCTTACCCGCATACCGTGCAGCAAAGGAGGGCTGTCAGCCACTTCCTCGCGCCTCGGGGGGAATTCACTGAACAAACGTCCTACATCAAGGGGTTTGCCGTGCAAGATCACATGCAAATACTTGCCAAAGCGGCAACGGGCCGAGGCCAAATCCCACACCTGCTGCACTTTGACCCGCAGACCACCGCTGAAATGATCCAGTTGCAAGCGGCCGCTGATCACAACCAGTTCATCGTCCTTGAGCTGATTGCGGCAGGCATTGAGCAAAGCTTCATCAGCAGATGCTTCCAACACCCCCGATTTGTCATCCAGCCTGAACAAGGCCAATTTGCCCCGCTGGCCATTGATCACGCGCAAATCGCTCACGATAGCGGCAATGGTCTGCGGCTCTCTGCTGTCTTTGAGGTCTGCAATAGGGGTGCGTACAAAGCGGCGAACTTCGCTGGCTACTTCATCAAAAAGATGGCCAGACAGATAAAAACCAACGGCTGCTTTCTCTTGTAACAAGCGCTCACGAACACCCCATGGAACCGCATCCACCATAGAAGGTTCTTGGGTGCTAGATCCGTGGGTATCGTCGCCCATCATGTCAAACAAACCACCCTGGTTGACGTTTGCCAAAGTAGCATTGGCAAAGTCAAATGCGCGGTCCATAGACGCTACCAATGACGCACGCTGCATAGTGATGCTGTCAAACGCGCCCGCCTTGATCAAGGCCTCTACCGTGCGCTTGTTGAGCTTGGTGCGATCAACCCGCACGCAAAAATCAAACAGGCTGGTGAAAGGCCCACGCTTGTGGCCTTGGGGGCCTTCTCCGCGGCCCTCGCGGGCAGCGATGATCGCTTCAATAGCCTGCTGCCCCGTTCCCTTGACGGCGCCCAAACCGTAGCGAATGACCTTGTCGGAAACAGGCTCAAACCTGTAGTGGCCACGGTTGACATCCGGCGGCTCAAATTGCATACCCATCTTCAAGGCATCTTCAAACAAGACCTTGAGCTTATCGGTGTCGTCCATTTCCACCGTCATGTTGGCGCAAAAGAACTCTGCGGTGTAGTGCACCTTGAGCCATGCAGTGTGATACGCCAGCAATGAATACGCTGCAGCATGCGACTTGTTAAAGCCGTAACCTGCAAACTTTTCCATCAAATCAAACACCTCGTCGGCCTTGTCCTGGCCGATGCCCTGCTTGGCGGCACCCGACCTGAAAATGGCCCGGTGTTCGGCCATTTCTTCGGCTTTTTTCTTGCCCATGGCACGGCGCAGCATGTCTGCGCCTCCCAGGCTGTAACCACCCAGTACTTGGGCCGTCTGCATGACCTGCTCTTGGTAGACCATGATCCCGTAGGTTTCAGACAGGACTTTTTCTACCAGGGGGTGCGGGTACTCCACCACCTCTTTGCCATGCTTGCGGTTCACAAAGCTGGGTATGAGATCCATGGGGCCTGGGCGGTACAAAGCGTTCAGGGCAATCAGGTCTTCAAGGCGGCTGGGCTTGGCTTCGCGCAGCATGCCTTGCATGCCTCGGCTTTCAAACTGGAACACCGCTTCAGTTTTGCCCTCAGAAAACAGACGATACGTAGCAGGGTCATCCAGCGGTATGGCTTCAAAAGAGAAGTTTTCTTGCCCTTTGTGGCGCTTAATGATGAACTGGCGTGCAATCTCCAAAATCGTCAGCGTGGCTAACCCTAAAAAGTCAAATTTGACAAGACCAATGGCCTCCACATCGTCTTTGTCGTATTGGCTGACAGCAGACTCGCTGCCTGGTTGCTGGTAGAGCGGGCAAAAGTCAGTCAACTTGCCCGGTGCAATCAAGACCCCTCCAGCATGCATGCCGATGTTGCGCGCCATGCCTTCGAGTTTTTGGGCCATCTCAATGACAGTGCGGACGTCTTCTTCTTTTTGTACGCGCTCGGCCAGCAGTGGCTCCAGTTCCAGGGCGTAATTGTTCTTGTCACCTTCTTTTTTAGGATTGGGCGGGTACTGCAAGGTGTAAGACATACCCGGCTTGGCTGGCACCAGCTTTGAAATACCATCGCAAAAGGTGTAACTCATGTCCATGACGCGACCCACATCGCGAATGGCGGCCTTTGCGGCCATGGTGCCAAAAGTCGCAATCTGGCTGACGGCATCTTTGCCGTATTTGTCTTTGACGTAGTCAATCACCCGGTCGCGGTTAGCCTGGCAAAAGTCAATGTCAAAGTCGGGCATGGACACCCGCTCAGGGTTCAAAAACCGCTCAAACAGCAGGTTGTATTGCAGGGGATCAAGGTCTGTAATTTTGAGTGCATACGCCACCAAAGACCCCGCACCAGACCCCCGTCCTGGCCCCACGGGGCAACCGTTGGCTTTGGCCCACTGAATGAAGTCACCCACAATCAAAAAGTAGCCCGGAAAGCCCATTTTGAGAATGGTGCCAATCTCAAACTCCAGCCGGTCTACATAGCGAGGCCGCTGCGCATCGCGCTGGATAGCATCGGGGTACAGCAATTGCAGACGTTCTTCCAAGCCTTCAAAAGATGCCACCCGGAAATACTCATCCATCGGCATGCCATTGGGCGTAGGAAAGTCGGGCAACTGTGGCTTACCCAGCACCAAGGTCAAGTTGCAGCGCTTGGCGATCTCTAGGGTGTTGGCCACAGCCGATGGCACATCTGCAAACAACTGCTCCATTTGCGCAGCCGACTTGAAGTACTGTTCGCGTGTAAAGCGTCTGACGCGACGCGGGTTGGCCAAAATCTCGCCTTCTGCAATGCACACGCGAGCCTCGTGGGCTTCATAGTCTTCAGCAGTGGCAAATTGCACTGGATGGGTTGCCACCACAGGCATATTTAAGCGTGCTGCCAACTGAACAGCCGCCACTACATGGCTTTCATCGTCTGCGCGGCCAGCACGTTGCAACTCGATGTAAAAGCGGTGCGGAAACAACCCAGCCAATCGCAAAGCCATGTGGCTTGCACCCGCCTGGTCGCCACGTATCAAGGCCTGGCCTACAGGCCCAGCCTGTGCGCCAGATAACGCAATCAGTCCCTCGCCCAGATCTTGCAACCAGCCCCAAGTGCAAACACCCTGGTTTTTGACCACATTACGTGTCCAGGCACGGGCCAGCAGCTCGCACAAATGCAAATAACCTTGGCGGTTTTGCACCAGCAGCACAATGCGTGCAGGCGCCCCACCCGCTTCTTTTTCAAGCAATACCTCAGCACCCAAAAGGGGCTGCACGCCCACGGAGCGACAGGCTTTGTAAAACTTGACTGCACCAAAGAGGTTGTTGAAATCGGTAACAGCCAAGGCGGGTTGACCGTCTGCAGCGGCTGCTTTGGCAACATCATCAATACGGTTGGTTCCATCAACGACGGAGAACTCTGTGTGCAGGCGCAAATGAACAAACATTCGGCCATTGTAGGAAGACTGGCACCCACTCTTTGGCAATCCGCAGGTCAAGGCAAACATTACAATGCCTCAAGACCTCTTGTGCACCCGCAAGAGGTATGCAGAGGTTCTTTAAGTGTTGTTGCACTAGAGCCCAAACCGCTACACGGCTAACCTGCACTACCCCTTCTTGCCAAGAAAGCTGCCTGACATGCTGCGTTTGATGTTGAAATTAACTCCTGCTCTGTGCACAGTGGCTATGCTGGCGGCTTGTTCCAGCACACCCGAAGATCGCACTGCGGGCTGGAGCCCTAACAAGATCTACTCAGAAGCCAAGGACGAAATCGAAAGCGGTGCCTACGACAAGGCTGTGCCATTACTGGAGAAGCTAGAGGGTCGCGCCGCTGGTACACCCTTGGCGCAGCAAGCACAACTGGACAAAGCCTACGCACACTACAAAGCTGGCGAAAAACCCCAGGCGATTGCTGCCCTGGACCGTTTTATGAAGCTGCACCCGGCCAGCCCTGCGCTGGACTATGCGCTGTATCTCAAAGGCATCATCAACTTCAATGACAACCTGGGCATGTTCTCTTGGTTGTCACGCCAGGACTTGTCCGAGCGCGACCAAAAAGCCGCTAAGGATTCTTTTGAGTCTTTTAAAGAACTAGTCAGCCGTTTTCCAGACTCACGCTACGCCCAAGACTCACGCCTGCGTATGACCTACATCGTCAATTCTTTGGCGCAATACGAGGTTCATGTGGCGCGCTATTACTACGAGCGTGGCGCCTTTGTGGCCGCTATCAGCCGCGCGCAAGTTGCCGTAAGCGACTATGAAGGCGTTCCAGCAGCCGAGGAAGCACTTTATATCTTGGTGCGTTCTTATGACGCTTTGGGTATGGAAAAACTACGCGATGATGCTCGTCGCGTTTTGGAAACTTCGTTTCCGCAAAGCCAGTACACCAAAAATGGCTTCCAGGCTAAAGACAATCCTTGGTGGAAGTTCTGGTGAGCATTTGCAACCAGTCTTCGCACTCTTGCTCTGATTGCAAACGCCGCATGGGTGGCAGTGCGGCCATAAGCTTTTTGCCGTAGCCCATTTTTGCTAGGCGTCTATCGCCCACCACCAGCAAACCCCTGTCGTTTTCGTGCCGTATCAAACGCCCTGCCCCTTGCTGTAGTGCCACAGCCGTCTCAGGCAAAACATAGTCTTTAAAAACGTTGCCGCCTTTGCGCAAGATGCGCTGGGTATGAGCCTGCACCAATGGCGCGTCAGGGTGAGGAAACGGCAGTTTATCGATGACTACCATTTGCAATGCAGCGCCTGGCACGTCAAACCCTTCCCAAAAACTGGCTGTAGCTACCAGCACACACCCACGCTGACCTGGGTTTGCACCCTCAAGAAAGCGACTCACTAGGTCTTGCTTAGAGCCTTCACCTTGCACCAACACATCTATGGTCTCAGCATGACCAAAGCCATCACGCAAATCGGCTGCAATAGCGTCCAAGGCTTTAGTCGTAGTGGTAAGCACCAAGGTTCGGCCACCTAAACGTTGTACAGCTGGTGCAAGCCACCGGGCAAGTGCTGTGCTGTGCCCAGGGTCTGAAGGCAAAGGCAAATGCAAAGGCAGGTACAACGCGGCCTGTTGGGCATAATCAAATGGGCTTGCGACACGCATAGTCTGCGCATGTTGCAAGCCACAGCGCTGCGTAAACCACGTGAGTTGCGCATCGCTACCCAGGGTAGCTGAGGTAAAGATCCATGCTTTGCCGGGTGGGCCAAACTCGCCTGAATCGCTGTCTGCACCTTGAATATGCGGCAAGCATTTCTGCAGGGTTGATGCAATATCCAGGGGTGATTCCACCATGCGCAGGCCGGTGCTGGTGTCCAGCCAGCGCACCGTTTCGGCTGCTGGTGCTTGCGCAAAATACTGCACATGCTGTCCAAGGGCTTGGCAGCGGCTGGCAAGGTGCAAGAAATCGGGGGCAATCGCCTCAACCATCTGCAAAGCCGCTTGCACCTTCTTTAAAGTAACTGCAAGGGCTTCAAGACAAGCTTTCCACGCTTCAGGCGCTATACCCTCTGGCGCATCTTCTTGCCAGTACACACGCGCGGCTACTTGTGGCAAAGCCAAAAGAGCTTGGGTGGTGGTGTGTATGTCTGCATACAAGCCCTGCCAATCTGCCAACCCTGCGGCCAATCGGCTACCCACCTTTAAAAGGTCATGGGCCAAGTCTTGCCATTGGTGACTAGACAGCTGAACCCCCAAAAACTGCACCCCTGTATCGTTGAGCTGGTGCGCTTCATCCAGCACAATCACCCTGGCCTCAGGCAAGAGTTCTGCCATGGTCGACTCGCGCATCGACCAGTCCGCAAAAAACAAGTGGTGGTTGATGACAACGACATCGGCAGCTTTGGCTGCCTCTCGGGCCTTGTACACATGGCACTGGCGAAATGAACTGCATTGCGAGCCCAAACAATTGTCTCGGGTAGACGTTACCCAGGGCCACAGGGGTGATCGGTCTTGCAGATCAGGCAACTCTCCCAGGTCACCCGTAGTGGTGTGCTGTGCCCACAGCTCCACCAATGCCAACGTGCGCAAATGGTATGGCGATGTCAGGCCAGACTGCTGACGTGCAAGCCCAAGGCGGTAAAGGCACACATAGTTGCTACGGCCTTTGAGCAATGACCGGCGTAGCGGCAAACCCAAAGCCGACAACAAACGGGGGAGGTCACGGGCATACAGCTGGTCTTGCAGTGCTTTGGTAGCGGTAGAAATGATGACCTTTTCACCACTGAGTAAAGCTGGTACCAAGTAGGCAAAAGTCTTACCAATCCCTGTGCCCGCTTCTACAACCAAAGCCCCACCTTGCTCAATGGTCTGGGCTACAGCCAAAGCCATTTCTGTTTGGCCTGACCGGGGTTTAAAGTGTTGCTCAGAGGCAAACAACCAACCACTAGGCGCAAACGCTGCAGCAACAGCGGGCGTTAAAACGCTCACGCAGGCTCGCGGGGGGTCAGTTCGCGCTCCAACTGGGCCAGTTGGTCACGTAGAGCAAGACGTTGTTTTTTAAGCCTGCGCAAGGCCAATTCATCTAAAGCACTGCCAGGGGCCAAATTGTCAATGCGTGCATTGAGGTCGGCATGGGCAATGCGCAGTTCTATGAGCTGGCGCTGGGGGGAGTGCAGGTCGGGTTCCACGGCAATTGGAGATGAGAATGCATTTGATGGCGAAAATGCCACAAGGCAGCACATAATAAGTCCTCTGACGTTCCTCCAAACACATACTGAGCTTGGTACACGCACAATCTGTCACATGAAAAAAGCGTTTCGTCTTATCGCGTCCACAGGCATCCATAAGGGTGACCGCGAATACCAACAAGACCAGGTGGCATTGTTGTCGCACCAGCGACACAACGGCTGCGTTCTAGGCATAGTGGCCGACGGGATGGGTGGACGCAGTGGGGGGCGTAAAGCCTCTGACCAGGTGATGATGACTGCCAAACAACTGTTCGAGCGTTACTCCCCCGAGGCCGATGATCCTGTGGCCATGCTCAAGAGTTTGCTTGAGGAGGCACACATCGTCATTCGGCTTACAGCCATATCGTCCGAACAAGAACCGCACAGCACCATTGCAGCGTTTTTGATCAACCCACGGGGAGACTGCCATTGGGTGCATGCAGGGGACTCGCGTATTTATCACTTCAGGGCTGGCAAACTGCACCACCGCACGCGCGACCACTCTTACGTGCAAACGCTGGTCGACAAAGGCGAGCTCACTGAAGAGCAAGCAAACGACCACCCACACTCCAATATTTTGATTGGATGCCTGGGCACTGAAAGCGAGCCGCCCATTACCACCCATATGATCACGCAGCTATTGCCTGGCGATGTGCTGATGTCGTGCAGTGATGGTATCTGGCATTACTTTTCATCAAGCGAATTAGCCTCGGTGCTGGACTCACTCTCCCCCCGTGAGGCCACTGAGTTTCTGGTGGAAAAGGCCCGCACTCGCGCCCAGGGTACGGGGGACAACCTGTCTTTGGTAGTGGTAAAAATCGAGGCACTTGCCGAGGAAACCCCCACTACAGGCTTCAAGTCTCCACTTAGCGGGGCATTGCGCAGTTAAAGCTGCTCCGTGTTTTCAGAGCTGGCCCCAACAATCAAGGTTGGGGTACACGCACAGTCGTTGTGGCAGGCATTGCAATTGGATCAACTTGATCGTTGCGTGCCCGTGCCCGCCTTTCTTGGGCAGCTTTTAACTTGTTAGCTTGCCTCTCTCGTGCAGCCCTCGCACGATTGGCTTGCTCCGATTGGCGCTGTAGTTGCTGGGCCTGGGCTGCTTTTTGCTTTTGCTGTTGACGCAGTGCGCGTTGCGCAGCTTCTGGGTCTTGTAGCCTTGGGCTTGGTTCTATCGCAGTCTCAATCTGGGGCGTTTCATCAGTAGATTCAGGGGCTTGGCTTTGTTTTTGAGCAATGCTTTGACGCCTTGCATCAGCCCGCTCTTGACGTTCTTGGTCATTCAAGGCCATCTCGCGCTGGCGCAGCAGCGCTTCTGACTGCCTTTGCTGACGTCGCACTCCCCTAAGGCAGTCTTCAACCGCAAAGCGTTGGTAGCACTGGATCTCTTGCTCTTGCGCCAAGCGACGAACTGCATCGCCCTCATCTCGTAGAAGAGTTCTTTCGTTTGCACGCTGTTGTGCAATAGATGCTGCATTGGACGCAGCCGATGCGTCAGGCCCTGAGGTATCTTGCCAAGCCAGCGCAGGCAAACATACCAAGCAACACAGCACCATGCACATTGCAGACGGCAAGACAGCTCGATTGAACAGCATCACAAAAGCGGCCAGCGTCAAGTTAACCCAGTGTCAACCATGCGCCGCTCCAACGCCAAAAATTCTTGCGATTGCATTTCATTAAGACGAGAAATGGTACGGGGAAACTCATGCGCCAAAGGGCCCTCGGTGTAGAGGTCTTCAGGCTGCACTGCGGCAGAAATAATCAATTTGACGCGCCGGTCATACAGCACATCAATCAGCCATGTAAATCGCCGCGCAGGAGACGCCATATTGACGGGCATATGCGGCACATCCGACAGCAGCACTGTATGGAACTGCGTAGCAATCTCAAGGTAGTCGTTTTGCGAACGCGGGCCGCCACACAAGGTTTTAAAGTCGAACCACACCACGCCACCCGCTTTGCGACGCGCTTGGATTTCACGCGCCTCAATATGCAGCACGGGTTCTTCATCTTGAATCTCGGCCAAGCGATCAAACGCCTGCGCCATCTCAGCATCGGCCTGTGGGCCTAAAGGTGTGTGGTAAAGCTTGACTTGCTCCAGCGTGCGGCGCCGGTAGTCAGTTCCGTTGTCTACGCTGATGACTTCTAGCTTCTGGTTGAGCAAAGCAATGGCCGGCAAAATGCGGTCGCGGTGCAAACCGTCCGGGTAAAGCCCATCGGGCGTGAAGTTAGAAGTAGTGACAAAACCCACACCGTTTTCAAACAGCGAAACCAGCAAACGGTGCAGGATCATCGCGTCTGTGATGTCCGAGACGTGAAACTCGTCAAAACAAATCAGCTTGTAGCGCTTGGACATGCGCTCGCCCAGAACGCTCAAAGGGTTGGCTATGCCTTGCAAGGCAGCCAGCTCACGGTGCACCTCCCGCATGAACTCATGGAAATGCAGGCGTACTTTGCGTTTGATAGGCACTGCATTAAAAAAGCAGTCCATCAAGAAACTTTTGCCCCTCCCTACCCCGCCATACATGTACACACCCCGTGGCACTTCGGGGCGGCTCAGTAGCTTTTTAAGGGGGTTGGAACGCTTGGCTTTGTAGGCAGCCCAGTCGTCTGCACATCGCTGCAGGGCATCAATGGCACGCAACTGGGCTGGATCACTTTGAAAACCCTTGGCCTTTAACTCGGCAAGGTAGGCCTCTTTGACACTCACAAACGCATCCTATGCTATTAATTTAATAGCTGGATGCGCTTTTTTTACTAAGGCATACAGCCAATTTGGCTCAAAATCAGAAGTTCAGAGTGCGTTTATCAACCGCCAGGGCTGCTTCTTTGGTGGCTTCGCTCAAGGATGGGTGGGCGTGGCAAATGCGGGCAATGTCCTCGCTGCTGGCCTTGAACTCCATGGCCACCACGGCCTCGGCAATCAATTCGCTGGCCTGTGGGCCTACGATGTGCACACCCAAAATTTCATCCGTGGCGGCATCGGCCAGCATTTTGACCATGCCAGTGGTGTCGCCCAATGCGCGTGCACGGCCATTGGCCAAGAAAGGGAAAGTGCCCGCCTTGTACTTCACGCCATCAGCCTTGAGTTGCTGCTCGGTACGGCCCACCCAAGCGATTTCAGGGCTGGTGTAGATCACCCAGGGAATAGTGTTGAAGTTGACGTGACCATGCTGGCCCGCAATGCGCTCAGCCACAGCAACGCCTTCTTCTTCGGCTTTGTGGGCCAGCATAGGGCCACGCACTACATCGCCCACCGCCCATACGCCGGGCAAATTGGTTTTGCAGTCACCATCGACCACAACGGCGCCGCGCTCATCCAGTTGCAAGCCCACAGCCTCAGTATTGAGGCCAATGGTGTTAGGCACACGGCCAATCGAGACGATCAACTTGTCAACGTCAAGCGCCACGGCTTCGCCTTTGGCGTTGGTGTAGGCAATGCTCACGCCCTTTTTGCCAGTCTTGATCTCGCCAACTTTCACACCCAGCTCAATCTTGAGGCCCTGTTTGTCAAACGCCTTCTTGGCTTCTTTGGCAATTTGCTCGTCCACTGCACCCAGGAAGGTGGGCAGACCTTCCAAAATGGTCACATCAGCGCCCAAGCGACGCCACACCGAGCCCATCTCCAGACCGATCACGCCAGAGCCGATCACACCCAACTTTTTAGGCACAGCGCCAATCCGCAGAGCACCATCGTTGGACAGCACCAGTTCTTCGTCAAATGGCACACCTGGCAAAGCACGCGCATTAGAGCCTGTGGCCACAATGATTTGCTTGCCGGTCAGGGTTTCGTCGGCAGCGCCCTTGACCGCAATTTCGTATCCGCCTTCGACAGCTTTTACAAACGAACCACGGCCATGGAAGAAGCTGACCTTGTTCTTCTTGAACAAATACAGAATGCCGTCGTTGTTTTGTTTGACCACGTTGTCTTTGCGGGCCACCATTTTGCTCACGTCAATCTTGACGTTGCTGGCACTGATACCGTGGTCAGCAAAGTGGTGGTTGGCATGCTCAAAATGCTCTGAAGATTGCAACAGCGCTTTGGATGGAATGCAACCTACGTTTGTGCAGGTACCACCGGGTGCAGGGCCACCCTTTTCGTTTTTCCACTCATCGATACAGGCTACGTTAAAGCCCAGTTGCGCGGCACGAATGGCGGCGATGTAGCCACCGGGGCCGCCACCGATCACGATCACGTCAAATGTCTTGCTCATATAAATCTCTCAATATCTGTTGGATAAAAACCCACCAGCGGGCATGGCACCAAGGCCACACCACGCGGGTGGGTTATGCAATGGATGCAATTAAATGTCGAACAGCAAGCGTGCAGGATCTTCCAGCGCTTCCTTCATGGCCACCAAGCCCAGCACAGCCTCACGGCCGTCGATGATGCGGTGGTCGTACGACATAGCCAAGTAGTTGATGGGGCGCACCACCACTTGACCGTTTTCCACCACCGCACGGTCTTTGGTAGCGTGCACACCCAAGATGGCCGACTGGGGTGGGTTGATGATGGGCGTAGACAGCATGGAGCCGAACACACCACCGTTGCTGATGGAGAAAGTACCGCCCGTCATTTCTTCAATGCCCAGCTTGCCGTCACGTGCCTTGGCACCAAACTCGGCAATCTTTTTCTCGATGTCTGCAAAGCTCATTTGGTCGGCATTGCGCAAGATAGGCACTACCAGACCGCGGGGTGAGCCCACAGCAATACCGATATCGAAATAGCCGTGGTAAACGATGTCGTTGCCGTCCACAGAAGCGTTGAGAACGGGGTACTTCTTGAGGGCATGCACAGCCGCCTTCACAAAGAAGCTCATGAAGCCGATTTTGACGCCGTGCTCTTTTTCAAACTTCTCTTGGAAGCGCTTGCGCATTTCCATCACAGGGGCCATGTTCACTTCGTTGAACGTGGTCAAGATGGCGTTGGTCGATTGCGATTGCAGCAGACGCTCGGCCACACGGGCACGCAGGCGGCTCATGGGCACGCGCTGCTCTGGGCGCTCGCCCAAGTCTTGGCTGGCTGAAGGCGCTGCAACCTGTGGCAGTGCTTTGGTTGGTACGCCAGTCGGAATCGCGGCAGTCTTGACGCCACCAGCCACAGCGGCCAACACATCGCCTTTGGTGACGCGGCCATCTTTACCAGTGCCAGGCACGGCAGCGGCAGACAGGTTGTTATCGGCCAGCAGCTTGGCAGCAGCGGGCATGGCCACACCAGCCTTGGAGGTGGAAGCTGGCACTGCTGCAGCGGGTGCTGCAACCGCAGGGGCTGGTGCAGCAGCAGGAGCTGCTGCGGCTGCGCCGGCCTTGCCTTCGGTGTCGATACGGGCAATCAGTTGATCTGACACCACGGTTGCGCCGTCGCCTTGCACGATTTCAGCCAACACACCAGCAGAGGGAGCAGGCACTTCAAGCACCACTTTGTCGGTTTCGATCTCGATCAAGATCTCATCGGCAGCAACGGCTTCACCAGCTTTTTTCTTCCAAGTGAGCATGGTGGCTTCAGCCACAGATTCGGACAACTGAGGAACTTTGACTTCTACGATAGCCATGACATTTCTTTCAAATAAGGTTTTGTACTGAGGGCGGGTCGGCTGGCCTTACTTGGTCAGGACAAAACCCTTGAGCTTGGCGAATGCACCATCGACCAGAGCTTTTTGCTGCTCTTGGTGCAGATGCGAGTAACCCACCGCAGGCGATGCCGAAGCGGCACGGCCGGAGTAGCCCAGCTTCTGGCCTTCAAGCATGTTTTCGTGGATGTTGTGTTGGATGAAGAACCACGCACCCTGGTTTTGGGGTTCGTCCTGGCACCACACAATGTCGGTTGCGTTGGGATACTTCTTCAACTCAGCAGCAAATGCCTTGTGCGGGAAGGGGTACAGCTGCTCCACTCGGATGATGACAACATCGTCAGCGCTCAGTTCAGTGCGCTTTTTCACCAAGTCGTAATACACCTTGCCTGAACAAGCCACCACGCGCTTGACCTTGGCAGCTTTTTTCACAATCGCTTCATCTTGCTCAGGTATCACCGTTTGGAAGCTACCTTTGGTGAACTCTGACAATGGCGAAGTTGCGTCTTTGTTACGCAGCAAAGACTTGGGCGTCATGATGATCAGGGGCTTGCGCAGATCACGCACCATTTGACGGCGCAACACATGGAAGATCTGGCTGGCAGTGGTTGGCTGCACCACTTGCATGTTGGCATCGGCAGACAACTGCATAAAGCGCTCGAGGCGCGCAGAGCTGTGCTCTGGGCCTTGGCCTTCGTAACCATGCGGCAACATCAAGGTGATGCCATTGACGCGACCCCACTTGACTTCACCCGAGGCGATGAACTGGTCGATCACCACTTGCGCGCCGTTGGCAAAGTCGCCGAACTGGGCTTCCCAAATCACCAAGGTGTTGGGGTCATTCGAGGCGTAACCGTACTCGTAACCCAACACAGCCTCTTCAGACAGGATGGAGTCGATTACGACAAACGGTGCCTGGTTTTCAGCGACGTTTTGCAAGGGCACATAGGTGCCGGTGTCCCACTTTTCACGCTTTTGGTCATGGATGACTGCATGGCGGTGCGTAAAGGTGCCACGGCCGCAGTCTTCACCGGACAGACGCACAGGGTAGCCACTGGCGACCAACGATGCAAACGCCATGTGCTCGCCCATGCCCCAGTCCACAGGGATGTCACCACGGCCCATTGCGGCGCGATCGTCGTACACCTTTTTCACCAGCTGATGGGGTGTAACGCTTTCAGGAATGGTGGTGATCTTGTCAGCCAAACGCTTCCACTCGGCCAGCGGGATGGCGGTATCACCAGCATCAGTCCACTTTTTGCCCAGGAAGGGGCTCCAGTCCACAGCGTACTTGCTCTTGAAGTTGGTCAACACGGGGTCAACCGTGTGCTTACCAGCATCCATCGCAGCGCGGTAGGCCTTGACCATGTCGTCGCCCAGGGATTCACCCAAACCTTGGGCAGCCAACTTGTCTGCATACAACTTACGCGTACCAGGGTGCTGACCAATCTTCTTGTACATCAGCGGCTGGGTCAGGCTAGGGGTGTCTTGCTCGTTGTGGCCCAGCTTACGGAAGCAGATGATGTCGATCACAACGTCTTTACGGAACTCCATACGGAACTCCAAAGCCAGTTGCGTTGCAAGCACCACGGCTTCTGGGTCATCGCCATTGACGTGCAGCACTGGCGACTCGATCATTTTGACCACGTCAGTGCAATACAAAGTCGAGCGGCTGTCGCGCGGGTCAGACGTTGTAAAACCGATTTGGTTGTTGATGACGATGTGCACCGTGCCACCGGTGTAGTAACCACGGGTTTGCGCCAGCGCCAGGGTTTCCTGAATCACACCTTGACCAGCAAAGGCCGCATCACCGTGCACCAGTACAGGCAACACTTGCTGACCGAGTGGGTCGTTGCGGCGATCCATACGGGCACGGACAGAGCCTTCCACAACAGGGTTGACGATCTCAAGGTGCGATGGGTTAAACGCCAAGGACAAATGCACAGGGCCACCAGGGGTGGTCACGTCAGAGCTGAAACCTTGGTGGTACTTCACGTCACCTGCAGGCAGATCTTCGGGGGCGGTGTGGTCAAACTCTGCAAACAGGTCTTTGGGCATTTTGCCCAGCGAGTTGACCAGCACATTCAAACGGCCACGGTGGGCCATGCCAATCACGATCTCTTGAACGCCTTTAGCGCCGGCAGACTGGATGAGTTCATCCATAGCGGCGATGAAGCTCTCGCCACCTTCCAGAGAGAAACGTTTTTGGCCTACATATTTGGTATGCAAAAAGCGTTCAAGGCCTTCAGCTGCCGTTAAACGGTCAAGAATATGCTTCTTTTTATCTGCGCCGAAACTAGGCTTGCTGCGGATAGTTTCGAGTTTTTGTTGCCACCAGCGTTTTTGGTTTTGGTCGGTGGCATACATGTATTCCACGCCCAAAGTACCGCAGTAGGTTTCGCGCAGTGCATTGAGCAGCTCACGCAGGGGCATGGAATCTTTGCCAAAAAACGTGTTGCTGGTGTTGAACACGGTTTCCTGGTCTGCATCGGTGAAGCCATAAAACGATGGCTCCAGTTCAGGAATCAGGGGGCGCTCAGTGCGCTTTAAAGGGTCCAAATCGGCCCAGCGTTGCCCGACGTTGCGATATGCGGCGATCAGTTGCTGCACAGCCGTGCGCTTGCGACCAAGTTCAGAGTCGGCTCCGGTGGCGACCACGACTTTGGTGCCGCCTTGCTTTGCACGTTCGGCAAAAGCATTGATCACTGGCTGATGGGGGACGTCCTTGGCATTGCTACCGTCTACGGCAGGCACATGTTGCAGCGCGTCAAAGTAGGCGCGCCAATTGTCTGGAACGCTGCCTGGGTTTTCGAGATAGTTCTCGTACATCTCTTCGACATACGGCGCATTGCCGCCGAAGAGGTAAGTATTGCCTTGGTAGGCTTGATAGACAGATGTCGTATCGCTCATATTCCGCTGACCTCCGCTCTCCTGAAGAAAGCATTAGTTGGTTAAGTAAACCTTCCGCGACACGGCTGAACCGGTTGGCGGATGCGACTGTGGCATAGGAAGGGCCTGTTGTTGCGCCCCGCATTGTGCCACCGAAAGCTGACACTCTTGGTAACGTCTACTGGCAAGCCGATGCAAGCAAACCACGAAGACATTTCTGAGGCTTGCGTTTGCCTTACATTGCGTGCTTGAACTTTTTTAGGCCACAACATGCCAGCCCAAGCCCTTCAAAACAAGACCTTTCTTTTTCTGCTCGGCTTAGTCACCCTTGGATTTGGTGCAATTTTGTGGCCTTTTCATGGAGCTGTTTTTTGGGGTGTAGTACTGGCAATTTTGTTTGCTCCTTTGCACCGCAGAATTCAAAGAAAACTCCCCCGTAGAAAAAACCTTGCCGCTCTGTGCACATTGGGTTTGTGCGTAGTGATCGTCATCTTGCCTGTGATTTTTGTGGGCCTTTCGCTACTGCAAGAGGCCACCACTATTTACGAAAAAATGCGCTCTGGGCAAATGAACTTTGGCCTTTATTTTCAGCAAATCTTCAATGCATTGCCTGAATGGGCGGTGAGTGCCTTAGACAGCGTCAACCTGACTTCGGTGGCCGAACTCCAAGAAAAGCTCTCTAGTGTCTCAGTTCAAGCCAGCCAATTCATTGGTACACATGCGCTTAATTTGGGCCAAAACACTCTGAATTTCCTGGCCGCGTTCGGCATCATGCTGTATTTGCTGTTTTTCTTACTGCGCGACGGCTCATCGCTGGTCAAACGCATTGGACATGCCACCCCCCTGAACGATGAGCACAAATATGAACTGGTGCGTAAGTTCACCACCGTGATACGCGCTACGGTCAAAGGCAATATTGTGGTGGCGGCCTCGCAAGGTGCACTGGGTGGCTTGATTTTTTGGATTTTGGGTATTCAGGGCCCTGTGCTTTGGGGTGTACTGATGGCTTTCTTGTCGCTGCTACCCGCAGTAGGCGCAGGACTGATCTGGGTCCCTGTGGCGATTTACTTTTTTGCCACTGGTGCCATGTGGCAAGCCCTGGTGCTCACTGCTTTTGGTGTGTTTGTGATTGGTCTGGTTGACAACGTGCTGCGCCCTGTTTTGGTAGGTAAAGACACCAAAATGCCAGACTACGTTGTTTTGATATCGACACTCGGAGGCATGTCCCTCTTTGGTCTGACGGGTTTTGTGATTGGGCCTGTGATAGCAGCACTATTCATGGCATGTTGGGATATGTTTGCCCCTATGCCAGAGCCGCAACATGCACAAGACGCAAGTCCACCCAAATTGTCTAAACCCGATTGAGCACTCAATCAGGGGTGAGTCATGGGCAGCGCTTGCCACTGGCGCTTCAATTTTTAGCCCATAGCCTTTTTGATGTCGCACATGTCTTCAAAATCTGCGGCTTGATGCGTGCTCTTGCTAAATGTCCCAGAGCACAACTGATGCCAGTCTGAAAACAAAAAAGCCTCCTTGCGGAGGCTTTTTGAACCAAAACTGGTGGGACGTGCGGGAGTCGAACCCACGACAAACGGATTAAAAGTCCGCTGCTCTACCAACTGAGCTAACGTCCCATGCAATTGATCGTTACCGCTCAATCACAGCCCACGATTATATACCGAAAAAACAAGCTTTTAAGAATCTTTTGAAAGCTTATTCATCATCCAGCCTGCAGCGCATTGTCCAAAAGTGGCTGTCACGCTAACTAGTGAGCCGTAGCCGTGGCAATTGAGGCTACCGTCACCAAGTACGGTCTCACAAGCTGAACTGGGTTGGCGAACGGCTTCACGACTGAAAACACAAGACAAGCCTATTTTTTTGCCTTCTTTGGCTGCACCATAAAACTTACGCAGGCTGTAGCGCATACGAGCGAGCAAAGGGTCGTGGCTGACTTGAGACAAGTCATCAATAACGACCCCATCGGCAACGGTTTTGCCGCCAGCGGCACCCACAGTGATAAAGCAGCGCTTTTCCCTCAAAGACCAAGCTGCCATCGTAAGCTTGGCTTTAGCGTCATCGCAGGCATCAATCACCGCATCGACAGCAACAGGCAAAACAGCGGGCCAATTGTCGGGCGTGACGAAATCATCTACACACCAAACCTTGCAATCGGGGTTGATTTGCGCAATGCGATCACGCATGGCATCAACCTTGGCTTGGCCAATGGTGGAATGCAAGGCATGCACCTGTCGGTTGATATTGGACTCTGCAATGTGGTCCATATCAATCAAAACCAATGCGCCTACTCCACTGCGGGCAAGTGCCTCAACAGCCCAGGAGCCCACGCCACCTATACCAATAATCGCTACGCATGCATTGCGTATGCGCAAAGCGCCCTCGGCACCATATAAACGGGAAAGCCCACCAAACCTGCGTTCAAGATCAGCAGGCTGGTGGGCAGAATCGCTAGAAGGTGCAGTTGTTTGAAGCGTCACCGCCCCAACCGTGACAAGCGTTCTTTGGCCGCAGCAGCAGCTTCAGATTGCGGATAGGTACGCAGCAGGTCTTCCAGTGTTTTACGTGCTGCTTTGGTGTCGCGCAATTCGATTTGGCAATTGGCAATCGACAAAGCAGCCTCAGGGGCACGCGCATGCTTGGGCATTTCGCTCAGCAATGCTTTGAAGTGAACGATTGCGTCTTTATAGTCGCCATTCGCGTATTGCGCATTACCCATCCAAAAACGGACTGAGGGCACGTAACCGCTACGTGGGTAGGACTTGAGGAAGCCACTAAAGGCAGCACTTGCATCTACAAACTTGCTGGATCGGTACAAGGCCAAGGCAGCATCGTACTGGCGCTTTTCCTCGGGTTCTGCCATGAACTCCAAACCGTCTTCCACCACTTTTACAGGCTCAAACTGGCGCAGGCGTTCATCAATGCCCTTGGCAATGTCCTTCTGGCGGCGCTGCAAATCGGCCACGTCGCGCATCAGTTGCTCGTTCTGGCCACGCAGGGTAGCCATTTCCATACGCTGTGACTCAATTTGGTTTTGCAGCTCTAAAACTGCTCGGCGCAATTGAGCGTTGTCGTCATTAGAGCGTTGCTGTGCTGCTTGCAATGCATCGACCCGCTGACGCAATTCAAGAATGGCGCGGCGGGCCTCGCCATCCTCAAACAAAGCATGGGCATTGTGCAAAAAACCCGCGCACACCAGAGCTACTGCTGTGCGAGACCACATGCGATGAAGGTTACAGCGGGTCATTAGCGGTACGACAGCTCAGCACGGCGATTCTTGGCGTGGGCTTCTTCGCTGAAACCTTGCATGGCAGGCTTTTCTTTACCAAAGCTCACAGCATCAACGGAGCTATCTGGCACGCCCAACAGACTCAAAGAGCGGCGCACCGCTTCTGCACGCTTTTGCCCCAAAGCCAGGTTGTACTCGCGACCACCACGGTCATCGGTGTGGCCTTCAATAGCCAATTTGCGACCTGGTGTGGACTTGATAAAGCGTGCGTGGGCATCGATGACAGCTTGGAACTCAGGCTTGATGACATAGCTGTCGTAGTCAAAATAGACAACATGTGCAACACCCACAGGGCCTGTACCGTCACGGGCAGACTGGCTCAAATCAACGCCAGTCACACCACTTTGGCTGGTGCCGCCTGCGTTGGCGCCTTGGTTTGTGGAGCCTGTTTTGTCTTCAACCGGCACATCGTCGAGCTTGACACCCGAGCTGCAGCCTGCGAGTACGGCAGCACATGTGAGGGCGAGGGCAAAGCGCTTGATCATTCGTCTATCTCCTAGAAGGTTCGGGTATCGAAAAAAAGAAAAGGAAAAAGTTCAATTCTTGGGGTATGGGCCCCAATCGGGTTCGCGTATATCGCCACCCTGGCCTGCAAGACGGGCCTTGATTTTGCCGTCTAGCGTAGTGGTCATCAGCGCCTCGCGGCCTTGCTGTTGGGTTGCATAGACAATCAAACGGCTGTTAGGTGCAAAGCTGGGGTTCTCGTCGGCTTGGGTGTCGGTAATGGCATTGACTGCGCCAGTGGCGATGTCCATCACATGCAGCTTGAAAGCTCCGCCCACACGCGAGATATAGGCCAACCAACGGCCATCGGGGCTGATGCTGGGGGAGATGTTGTAAGTGCCCGAAAAAGTGACACGTTCGGCATTGCCGCCACCTGCAGGCACTTTGTAGATTTGTGGGGAGCCGCCACGGTCACTGACAAAATAAATCTGACGTCCATCGACAGAAAAGACTGGCTCGGTGTCGATGCCAGCGCTTTGCATGAGCCTGCGGGGCTCGCCACCGTTGGCATCAATCATGTAAAGCTGAGAACCACCATCGCGACTGAGCGTGACTGCCAGACTACGACCATCAGGGGCCCATGCGGGGGCACTGTTAGAGCCCCTGAAGTTGGCCAACAAGCGGCGGCGACCGGTGGCAACCTCGTGCACGTACACCACAGGCTTGCGCGATTCAAACGACACATAAGCCACTTGGGCACCGTTGGGCGACCACGCGGGGGAAATGATGGGCTCGGGGCTGGTCAGGGCAGACTGAGCGTTTTCACCATCAGCATCGGCCACCCAGAGACTGTAGCGGGTGCCTGTTTTGGTGATGTACGTGATGCGGGTAGAAAACACACCGCGCTCGCCCGTGAGCTTTTCATAAATAAAGTCGGACATGCGGTGGGCTACAAGACGCAGGTCGGCCTGAGTGACCACAAAGCCTTGACCCCCAAGGTCTTGGCCGCGCACAACGTCCCACAGACGGCAACGCACATCAAAACGTCCATCAGCCAGTCGGGTAATGCTGCCCGTGACCAAAGAGTCTGCCGAGCGCTGGCGCCACATCGCCACATCGGGGCGGGAGGTTTCATCCAGTGCGATACCCGATGCATCCACAGACCTGAACTGGCCGCTGCGCTCCAAGTCGGCCTGAATGATGGCGGATATCTTTTGGGGTGCCTGTGCCTCTGACCTGAAAGGGGCTATGGCAATAGGCAACTGTGTCAAGCCCACGCCGGTGACTTCAACACGGAACTGCGCCAAGCCGGGCATGGCAGCAGTGGCCGCCAAGCCGCCAAGAACGTGGCGACGATTAGGCACCAATCGTGGTGACAAGCTGGAGAAAGAGGTAGTAAAGTCGTTGTGCATTGGCTGGCAAAGAGGCAATTTAAGCCTCAAGGGCGATATGGGGCCGGATGAACCGGTGTGCCGACGATTAGCCCTCAATCTTACACACTGGGTAGGACCGCCTGTGACAAGTTGTGGCAAGGCACTGGGTGAAAAAGCACATACGTAGAATCGCGCCCACATGCAAACCCAAGATTCACCCAGCCCAACCGTTATGCCTACCCCGCAGGCTGGTAATGCGCCGCAACTTCCACTGACCCGCCGACTGGCCAAGCTTTCTGCCTACTTTGGCAACCACAGACTGGCATGGACGATGGCCATTGTGGCAACGCTGGTGGGTGCAATTACAGAGCCGTTGATACCTGCCCTGCTCCAGCCCTTGCTGGACAAAGGCTTTACCCAAGGCACTTTGCAGCTATGGACGGTACCCGTGGCGATTGTGGGTATTTTTGTAGTGCGTGGCATGGCCCAATTTGCAGCCCAATACGCTCTGGCCCGCATTGCCAACGAAGGCATGCTGACCCTGCGGCGTGATCTGTTTGCACGCTTGATGGCGGCTGACATGGGTTTGTTCTCTCGCCAGTCGGCCAGTGCTCTGTCTAACACTGTGGTGTATGAGGTGCAAACCGGTGCCACCCTGCTGGTGCAAGCCCTATTAGGTATTTCGCGCGACGGCTTTACTTTGGTGGCTTTGCTGGCTTACCTGTTGTACTTGAACTGGCAACTGACTTTGATCGTGGCCGTGGTGGTGCCTGGCGTAGCGTGGATCATGAAAACCCTCTCGCGCAGGCTCTACCAAATCACCAAAAAAAGCCAACAAGCCACCGACGATTTGGCCTATGTGGTGGAAGAAAACGTACTAGCCCACCGCATGGTGCGCTTGCATGGCGCACAAGCCGGGCAAGCTGAGCGTTTTGACCACCTGGGCAGGCAACTGCGTGGGCTGGCCATCAAAGGCACCATTGCAGCGGCAGCCATGACACCGCTGACCCAAATTCTGGCAGCAGGAGCCTTGTCAGTCGTGATTTGTATCGCTTTATGGCAAAGCCAGGGTGCTGCCCAAAGCAGCGATGTGACCGTGGGTGGCTTTGTGGCTTTTATCACTGCCATGTTGATGCTGATTGCCCCCATACGACGCTTGGCCGATGTAGCCAGCCCCATCACACGGGGCGTAGCAGCGCTGGAGCGCGGCTTGGCATTGCTGGGTGATTCGAGCGCTGAAACCAGTGGTACGCACGACCCAGGCCGTGCGCATGGGGCCATTGAACTGCGTAGCGTGGGCGTGCAATTTGGCATCGACCAAGCGCCTGCGCTGCGTCAAGTCAACCTGCAAGTCAAACCGGGGGAAATCGTGGCGCTGGTGGGGCCGTCGGGTGCGGGCAAAACCACTTTGGTCAATTTGCTGCCGCGCTTTGTGGGCGCTACATCAGGGCAGATATTGCTCGATGGAGTCGAGTTATCAGCCTGGAACACGCACGCCCTGCGCCAGCAATTTGCCATGGTCAGCCAAGACGTGGTGATGTTCAATGACAGCATTGCTGCCAACGTGGCTTTGGGTGCTGCGGTGGATGAAGCACGGGTACAAGAATGCCTGCAAGCCGCCAATTTGGCAGAGCATGTAGCCGCCCTGCCCCAAGGCATACATACGGTAGTTGGGCACAACGCTACGCAGCTTTCGGGCGGGCAACGCCAGCGTTTGGCCATAGCGCGGGCACTGTACAAAAACGCCCCCATTTTGATTTTGGACGAGGCTACATCGGCACTGGACACAGAATCAGAGCGGCTGGTTCAAGAGGCTTTGCAGCGCTTGATGCAAGGGCGCACTACGCTGGTGATTGCGCACAGGCTCTCGACCATTGAGCATGCCGACCGCGTAGTGGTGATGGAGCGCGGCAGCGTGGTAGAGCAAGGCACCCATGCAGAGCTGATGCAAGCTGGTGGCCTTTACGCAAGATTGCAAAGCCGGCCTACACCACCGCTTTGATAGGGGCAGGATTTACCACTGCCCACGCCGGGGCTGGCGACGGCGTACGTCAGCCATCAGCTCTTCGGCCAACTTGTCGCGCCCCACACGGCGGGCAAAGTCGCTGGCCATCAAGCCCAGCTGGTTTTTGAGGGTGGAGTCTGCGCCTTCTTTGAGCAGCAACTGCACCGCATCAATAGAGCCGTACTGAGCGGCCATCATCAAGGGCGTAGAGCCATTGGGCGATGCGGCGTCAATGTAGGCATGCCGCTCCAATAACAAGGCGATGATTTCGAGCTGCTGAGGGCCTGTGCCTGTGGCGGCGTAATGCAGCGGCGCCCAGCCGCTTTTGTTGACATCTGCATCACGCTCAAGCAGGCTACGCACAGCCTGGAGATGGCCTTTGAGGGCTGCCATCATCAAGGGGCTTTCGTCTTGCAGGTTGCGTGCCTCTACACGGGTTTTAGGAGCCGCAATCAGCACCTCTGCAACCTTCAAAGAACCATCGCGCAGGGCCAAAATCAAACCCGTTTGCCCTTTGGCATCCACCGTGTTGGGGTCGAAACCTCTGCGCAGCAAAGCTGCCATGCCAGCGGCATCGTCACGCTTGATGGAGTCAAAAAAGTCTTCATAGGCACCCGCATGGGCCAAAGACAGCCATGGGCTGGCGCAGGCCAGCAAAGCAATCAGACAATGGCGGCGCTGAAGTGTCATGCGGCCACCACATCGCTAAAGAGCGCATCAAAATTCATGCTGGTCGCTTCGGCCACGGCCTGCAAGGTCAAGCTCTTGGTGTCGGCCACCTGCTGTGCCACATAGGGCACATAAGACGGGTTGTTGGTTTTTCCCCGGTAGGGCACGGGGGCCAAGTAAGGGCTGTCGGTTTCTATCAAAGTGCGATCCAGCGGCACAAACTGCACCACATCGCGCAAAGCGCTGGCGTTTTTGAAGGTGATGATTCCCGAAAACGAGATGTAGTAGCCCAAGTCCAGCGCCTGGCGGGCAACGTCCAAGGATTCGGTAAAGCAATGGAACACGCCGCCTGCTTGGCTGGGGCTGCCGTCTTCGCCTTCTTCGCGCAAGATGGCAAGGGTGTCGTCGCTGGCGCTGCGGGTATGGATGATGAGGGGCTTGCGGCAAGCACGGGCCGCACGTATGTGCGTGCGAAAGCGTTCGCGCTGCCACTCCAGATCGGCAATGCTACGGCCACCTTTGCGGTCTTCCATGCCGTAGTAGTCCAGCCCGGTTTCACCAATGCCCACCACACGGGGCAAGGCTGCGCGTTGCAGCAAATCTTGCAGGGTGGGTTCTTGCACGCCTTCGTTGTCTGGGTGCACGCCCACGGTGCTCCAGATATGGTTATGGCTGGTTGCCAAGGCATGCACGGTGCCAAACTCTTCTAAGGTGGTGCAAATGCACAAAGCACGGCTGACCTGGGCTTCTTGCATAGCCTGCTTGATGGCGGGCCACTGACTGGCCAGTTCTGCAAAGGTCAGGTGACAGTGTGAATCGGTGAACATGGACTTTTAGAAATGAAAAAGCCGACGCGCATGAGCGGGTCGGCATGCGTGGCAAAGAAGGGCTTAAATGGTTTGGGTGGGGCGGTCAGACCCCAGCGCAGTGCCCAGGATTTCTTCAATTTTGGCCTTGAGCTGGCGGGACTTTTCGTCTTTAGGAAACTGTATGCCAACCCCTTGCGTGCGCGCACCCGCAGCACGGGCGGGCGTGACCCAAGCCACGCGACCCGCTACGGGGTAGCGCTGGGTGTCTTCAGGCAGGGTGAGCAACACATACACGTCGTCGCCCAGTTTGTAGTCCCGCGGGGTGGGCACAAAAATGCCGCCTTCGGCAAAAAACGGAATGTAGGCGGCATACAAGGCGGCTTTCTCCTTGATAGCCAACTGCATGACACTGGGGCGGGGGGCGTTGGAAGGACTGCTCATTGGTGTTTGGATGGGGGTTTAGCGCGAGTGTAGGACGTTTCGCGCCTGGGCGACAAGCGTTTCCAACATGAGGCCGGGGTTGTACGGATGGTCGGCAGTACGCGCTTCGTGGTTCAGGGCTTGCCACCACTGTGCCAAGTGGGCGATGGGCGGCGGCGCAGGCAAATCAGCCTGGGCAAAGTAACGGGGCGCTGCCCCAACGCGCAGGGCCATCAGGTCGTGGCAAAGCTTTTGCAGGGCCTCTACCACTTGGGCCGGGCTGTGGTCTGCCAGCAGTGCCGCGCCATCGCCCTTTGCCAGGGCGCGGGGCAAAGCTGACCATGCCTGGGGTTTGGGGCCACTTTGGGCAAGCTCTGAGGCGTCGTCAGGCCTGCCGCCTGCGGCACGCAGCCAGGCGGCGGCCGATGCGGCATCCATGCCCTGGGCTTGCAGCCAGGGCATGGTTTCATGCTCTGGCGGCCATGCCATGGTGTGCACCAGGCAGCGGCTGCGAATGGTAGGCAGCAATTGGTGGGCGGCCTCGCTGGCAAGCACAAAGCGCACGTCGCCAGGGGGTTCTTCCAAGGTTTTGAGCAATGCATTGGCCGTGACATGGTTCATGGCCTCTGCGGGGTACACCAGCACCGCTTTGCCCCTGCCCCGCGCCGATGTGCGCTGGCTGAACTCAATCGCATCGCGCATGGCATCCACTCGGATCTCGCGGCTGGGCTTGCGTTTTTTGTCGTCAATTTCGGCCTGGGCTTTTTCTGGCAAGGGCCAGCCTAGGGCTTGCATGTGCACCTCGGGCATCAAGACGCACAAGTCGGCATGGGTGCGTACATGGATGGCGTGGCAACTGGTGCAGGTGCCGCACGCGCCTTGTAGCGTGGGTTGGTCGCACAGCCAGGCACTGACCAAGGCCAAGCCCAAGGCGTACTGCCCCAGCCCAGACGGGCCTTGCAGCAGCCAGGCATGCCCGCGCTGGGCCAGCAAAGCGCTGCGCTGCGCTTGTAACCACGGGGGCAAAGGGGTAGCTGGGGTGTGGTCAACGCTCATGCGGGCCCCGGTGCCAAGTAGCCGCGCTGCACCAGCGCGTGTTGCACTTGCTGCCAAACGGCGCTGCGGTCTTGGGTGGCGTCTATGCGCACAAAGCGGCCTGGGTCTGCGGCTGCACGGTCGGCATAGCCCCGGGCCACACGTTCAAAAAACGCCTGGGGCTGGGCCTCAAAGCGGTCGGGCACGCGTGCGCTGGCCAGGCGCTGGGCTGCTACGGCTGCTGGCAGGTCAAACCACAGGGTGGCGTCTGGTTTTAAAGCAAAATTGGTAGCTACCGCAGTATTGACGAGCACCATATGCTCTAATTTTGATAGCACATCCAGGTCAAAACCACGCCCTGCGCCTTGGTAAGCAAACGTGGCATCGGTAAAGCGGTCGCACAGCACCACGTCGCCGCGTGCCAGCGCGGGGGCAATCACATGGCACAGGTGGTCGCGCCGGGCAGCAAAAATCAGCAAGGCTTCGGTCAAAGGGTCCATGGCATCGTTGAGCACCAGGGTGCGCAGCTTTTCTGCCAAGGGGGTGCCACCGGGCTCGCGGGTCAGGGTAATGGTGCGGCCCTGGGCGGTAAACGCCTGTGCCAGGGCATCGATGTGCGAGGACTTGCCCGCGCCGTCGATGCCTTCAAGGGTGATGAACAAACCGGGTTGCATCATGGGGTTTATCGCAAGCGAAGGAGTTCGCGGTGGGTTTCAAAACGATGGGCCAGGGTATGGGGGCGTTTACTGCGCCCGCTGGTAGCGGTTGACTGCGCGGTTGTGCTCTTCCAGCGTAGCGCTGAAATGGCTGCTGCCGTCGCCCTTGGCCACAAAGTACAAAGCCTTGGTGCGCTGGGGCTGTACAGCCGCCATCAAAGATGCTTTGCCCGGCATGGCAATGGGTGTGGGGGGCAAACCAGCACGGGTGTAGGTGTTCCAGGGGGTGTCGGTTTGCAAGTCGCGCCGGCGCAAATTGCCATCAAACTGCGCGCCCATGCCGTAAATCACGGTAGGGTCCGTTTGCAGCAGCATGCCAATGCGCAAGCGGTTGGTAAACACACCGGCGATCTCGGCGCGGTCGCTGGCACGGCCGGTTTCTTTTTCGACAATACTGGCCAAAATCAAGGCTTCATCGGGGGTTTTAAGGGGGGTGTCGGCGCTGCGCTGTGCCCAGGCAGTCTCTAAACGGCGGTCCATGGCGTGCAAGGCGCGGCGCAGCACCGCCATGTCGCTAGCGCCTTTGGCGTAGGTGTAGGTGTCTGGAAAAAACCGGCCTTCTGGGGCAACGCCAGGGCGGCCCAGTTGCTCCATGAGTGCAGCGTCGCTCAGGGCGGCGCTGTCTTGGCGCAGGTAGGGGTCGCGGGCCATGGCCTGGCGCATTTGGCGGAACGTCCAGCCCTCTACAAAAGTAATGGCTTTGAGAGCTTCTTCGCCCTGCACCAATTTTTGCAGCAGGCTTTGGGGGGTGGTGCCGGCAGGGATTTCGTAGTTACCGGCCTTGATGCGCCTGTCTTGGCCCGACACGCGAAACCACAAGTACAAGAGATCAGGCTGCACACTGGCTCCGGCAGCGGCAACGTCGCGGGCCACGGTGCGGGGGCTGGTGCCGGGCTCTACCTCTAGCTCCAGTGCCGTAGCGCCCTGCCACAAAGGTTGGTGCAGCCACCAGGCGAATGCACCGCCTGCCAGCAGCGCAAGCGTGACCAAGAAAATCAGAAAACGTCGCACAACCATGCTGCCTGTGTGTATGTAGGTGGGGCATGATAATTCAGCCCATGAACGAACTTCTGCAAGGCATAGCCCCCCTACCCCACTTGGGCGTGATACGCGCCGTTGGCGAAGACGCCGCCCGTTTTTTGCACAGCCAGTTGACGCAAGACTTCAGCCTGCTGGGTATGCACCAAGCCCGGTTGGCCGCATTTTTAACGGCCAAGGGCCGTATGCAAGCTAGTTTTGTAGGCTTTAAACGCAGCGAAACCGAGGTGCTGCTGGTTTGCAGCGCCGACCTGTTGGCCCCCACGCTCAAGCGTTTGTCCATGTTTGTGCTGCGCTCTAAGGTCAAGTTGACGGATGCCAGCGCCGACTTTGTGCTGCGCGGCTTGGCTGGCAGCGCAGTGGCGGCCAGCACGGCTACCCCCTGGAGCAAAACCGATGCAGGCGATGCCAGCGTGGTGCACCTGTACCCTGCAGCAGGCCAAGCCCGTGCGCTGTGGGGAGCGCCCGTGGGCACACCTGAGCCAGCAGGCAGCCCTATACCCACTGAGGTATGGCTGTGGGGCGAGGTGCAAAGCGGTGTTGCCACACTGACAGCGCCGCTGGTCGATATGTTTGTGCCGCAAATGCTCAACTACGAGTCGGTAGGCGGCGTGAACTTTAAAAAGGGCTGCTACCCCGGCCAAGAGGTAGTGGCGCGCAGCCAGTTCAGGGGGGTCATTAAGCGCAGGGCCTACCTGGCCCATGCTGCTAGTGCTGTGGCTGTAGGCGCTGAAGTGTTCAGCGCCCAAGACCCAGAGCAGCCCTGCGGCACCGTGGTGCAGGTAGCTGGCAACCCAGGGGGCGGGTTTGATGCCATTGTGGGCTTGCAAACCCAGGCGGCGCAAGACGCATTGCATGTGGGTGGCCCAGGTGGCGTTGCCTTGCAACTGCTGCCTTTGCCTTATGCCCTGCTAGAAGATATTTAGCCGCACCTGCAATGCACCTGCCGCCCTACACCTATGGGCAAGTGCATTGCACACCACTCGGCGAAGCGCTTGCGCGCCACTGAAAAGACCATCAGCAGGTTTTTAATTCAAGGCCGTTTCGACAATGTCCACAATCTCGGCCACGCCCACGGTAAACACGCCTGCTTTGCCTTCGGTGTGCGCCTTTTTCCAAGTGTTGTAGCCATTGGCATGTTGCGGGTGTACGCTGGCTTTGCGAAGGTACTTTGTCAGGCTTAGATCTAGCGTTTGCTGGCTGACAGGAAAGTGTGGCAGCTCTGTCGAAACCCCACTTGCCGCCTGCCGATTTTTGACCTTTACGCCCAGCACACTGATGTGAAAGATCTTGCCGCCTTTGGCATCGTTTTCGATCTTGTTGATGAGCACGGTGGATGCTTCTTCGCCTTTGCGGGTTTTGTAGGCCCAGACTTGCCCCTCGGCATAGTTTTGGGCATTGCAGGCGGCGCTGCACAGCAGCAAAGTAAGGGTGGCAAACCAGTGGCGCATCATGGGTGTGTGGGGTAGTTAAGTGGCAAACCAAAAGCCGTCCGCAAGGCATTGGCGCAATCGGCATGGGCTTGCTTGGCCTCGGCAATGGTGCGGCCCATTTTGATGAACTCGTGCGTGACGCCCCGGTAAATTTCTAAATCTACCGGCACGCCTGCTGCACGCAGTTTGTCGGCATAGGCAATGCCTTCGTCCACCAGGGGGTCGCATTCGGCAAGACCCACCCAGGCGGGGGCCACGCCTTCTACATCGTCAGCATTCAGGGGGGCAAAGCGCCAGTCTTGGCGCTCTTGCGGGGTTTGCGCGTAGTGGGCAAAAAACCAGGCAATAGCGGGGGCCTCTAGCACCAGGCCATAGGCATAGGTAGTGTGCGAAGGGGTGTCTTGATGGGTGGCGCAGCCGGGGTAAAACAGCATTTGCAAAGCCAAGCGCAGGCCTGCGTTGCGGGCCTCTATGGCACACACGGCGGCCAGCGTACCGCCTGCGCTGTCGCCCCCTACAGCGATGCGGGTGGCATCGGCCCCCAGGCTACTGGCATGGTTGGCCAGCCACTGCAGGGCGTCCCAGGCGTCGTTAGATGCAGTAGGAAAGCGGTGCTCAGGTGCCAAACGGTAGTCCAGCGACAGCACCATGCAGCCAGCAAGGTGGGCCAACTGGCGGCACAAAATGTCGTGCGTGGCAATGCTGCCCACGGTAAAACCGCCTCCATGAAAATACAGCAGCACCGGCAAGCCCGTTGCCGTGCTGGGCGCATACAGGCGTGCAGGCAGTGCCGCGCCATCGCGGGCGGGTATGTGCAGGTTTTCTACCCTGGGCAAGATGGGTTTAGGGATCTCCAGCACATCTGCGCCCGCTTGGTACGCAGCGCGGGCACCTTGCACCGTGCGGGTGTGCAGCGGCGGGTGCCCTGCACGCGCCATGCGCGACAGCACGCCGCGCATGGCAGGGGTTAAGCGGTGGTGGTGGATGTGCAGGGTATCTGCGCTGGCAGGGGCCGGGGTGGTCACACCAAGTCGTCTTCCATGTCGGGGCGCACGGTCCAGTCTATGGGGTCTTGCTGCAACACCATATCAATGTCCAAGCCCAGCACCAAGCCTACTTTGTCTGGAAAGGTCACAGCCATTTCGCGCTCAGAAAAGCCCGCTTCGCGCACGCGGGTGCGCCACACAGCCAAGTGCACGATACCTGCCAGGGGCTCATAGCCTTGTTTCTCAAAAGGGGCTAACTGGTGGCGTATGGCGTTGACCACCACAGAGGGCAACTGCCAGCGTTTGGCCATGCCTGCAGTCACGTGGGCATAGGTGTAACCAAAAATGCGCCGCTCCATGGCGCCCCGGCGCAAATCCAGCGGGGGCACAAGGTCGTTGACCATGCGGACTTTGTCTGGGTCGGCCATCAAAATGGGAAGCTCGCCCAAGGCATGCAGCAAACCCGCAGTAAAGGCCGCCACCTGGTTTTGCCGCACGATGCCCGCGAGCGACCGGGCCAGCTTGGCGGTTTGCTGGCTGTAGCGCCAAAACTGAGACATCTGCAAGCCGGGCACCGCCTTGGTGGCGGTGTACAAGGGGGACGCCGCCACTACCGTGCGCAACTGAGCCAAGCCCACCAAAGCCAGGGCTTCAGAGATACCCACCACTTGGCGCGGGCACTGGTAGGCCTGGCTGTTGGCAAGCTGCAGCAGGCGCGACGCAAGGGCCGGGTCTGATGCAAACAACTGGTTGATGCGCCGCATGTTAGGGTGCGGGCGGGCCAGCTCCTTGAGCAACAAAGCCGCCGCCTTGGGCAAGCCGGGCGGCGTCAGGTCAAGGGTGAGCAGTTCGGTAAGCTCCATGGGCAAAAAGCGTGTCGGTAGCGTTCAATGCGGTGGCGTAGCCGACCATGATAGGCCGCGCCACCACAAGACGTAAACCTGTGTTACCGACCGTTGTTTTGCCGCAGCTTGGCAAACGCCGATGCCATGGCAGACGGTGCTGCGGGCTCTGCCACAGGCCGGGGCGCTTGGTGTTGCCGCCCTGCCCCTTCAAAGCGGTTACCCGCGCCTGCGCTGCGGTCACCTGCTTGGCGTGCGGGTGCTTCGCCCAGTTTCATCGACAGGCCAATGCGCTTGCGCTCAACGTCAACCTCCATGACCTTGACCTTGACGATGTCGCCGGTTTTGACGACCTCGCGGGCATCGCTGACAAACTTGTGGGCCAACTGGCTGACGTGTACCAAACCGTCTTGGTGCACCCCCAAGTCCACAAACGCGCCAAACTGGGCCACGTTGCTCACGGTGCCCTCTAGCACCATGCCTTCTCGCAGGTCTTTGATGTCTTCAACACCATCGTTAAAGCGGGCCACCTTGAAGTCGGGGCGCGGGTCACGGCCTGGTTTTTCTAGCTCGGTCAGGATGTCTTTGACGGTAATGACGCCAAATTGCGCGTTGGCAAATAGCTCGGGCCGCAACGTTTTGAGCATGTCAGAGCGGCCCATGATCTCGGCCACGGGCTTGCCGGTTTGGGCCATGATGCGCTCTACCACCGGGTAGGTTTCGGGGTGCACGCCCGTCATGTCCAAGGGGTTGTCGCCACCGCGAATGCGCAAAAACCCAGCGGCTTGCTCAAAGGTTTTGGCACCCAGGCCCGCAACCTCCATCAATTGCTTGCGGTTTTTAAAAGCGCCGTTGGCCTCGCGCCAACGCACCACCGCCTTGGCCACGCTGCCAGACAAGCCCGACACACGGCTAAGCAGCGGCACACTGGCGGTGTTCAAGTCCACGCCCACCGAGTTCACGCAGTCTTCTACCACCGTGCCCAGGGTTCGGGCCAACTCGCTTTGGTTTACGTCGTGCTGGTACTGGCCTACGCCTATGCTCTTGGGGTCGATCTTGACCAGCTCGGCCAGGGGGTCTTGCAGGCGGCGGGCAATGCTGGCTGCGCCGCGCAGGCTCACGTCCACGTCGGGCATCTCTTGCGATGCGTATTCGCTGGCGCTGTAAACCGATGCGCCGGCCTCGCTGACCACCACTTTTTCAATCACGCGGTCTACTTTGGCGGCTAGTTTGATGAGGTCTGCCGCCAGCTTGTCGGTCTCGCGGCTGGCGGTGCCGTTGCCAATGGCAATCAGGTTAACGCCGTGCTTTTCGGCCAGCTTGGCCAGGGTGTGCAAAGCGCCCTCCCAGTCGCGGCGCGGCTCGTGGGGGTACACGGTGGCGGTATCTACCAGTTTGCCTGTGGCGTCCACCACGGCCACTTTCACGCCGGTGCGAATGCCGGGGTCTAAGCCCATCACCACGCGCGGGCCAGCAGGGGCTGCCAACAGCAGGTCGCGCAGGTTGTCGGCAAACACTTTGATGGCCACTTTTTCAGCCTCGTCGCGCAGGCGGGTAAACAAATCGCGCTCGGTGGATAGGCTGAGCTTAACGCGCCACGTCCAGGCCACGCATTTGCGGATCAGGTCGTCCGCCGGGCGGCCCTGGTGGCTCCAGCCCAGGTGCAGGGCAATCTTGCCCTCGGCCATGCTGGGTTTGCCGGGCTCTGGCTCTACGGGTAATACCAACTTGGCTTCCAAAATCTCCAGCCCTCGGCCCCGGAACACCGCCAGCGCACGGTGCGACGGCACGCGGCTGATGGGCTCGTCGTAGTCAAAGTAATCACGAAATTTGGACACCTCGGGGTCGTTTTCGTTTTTGGCCTCCACCTTTTTGCTGCGCAGCAGCCCTTCGGCCCACAGCCACTCACGCAGGTTTTGCACCAGCACAGCGTCTTCGGCCCACCGCTCGCTCAGGATGTCGCGCACGCCATCGAGCACCGCAAGCACGGTAGAAAAGTCAGCACCGGTCTTGCCGTCGTCCAGCACCTCGGGCGGCTTGGTGTAGGCAGCGGCCTCGGCGGCGGGGTCTAGCGTGGGGTTGGCAAACAGCTTGTCGGCCAGGGGCTCTATGCCAAACTCCCGCGCCATTTGGCCCTTGGTGCGGCGCTTTTGCTTAAAGGGCAGGTAAATGTCTTCCAGCTCTTGCTTGGTGGGCGCGGCGGCAATGGCCACGCGCAAAGCATCGGTCAGCTTGCCCTGCTCATCAATGGCCTTGAGCACCGCCGCGCGGCGCTCGTCCAGCTCGCGCAGGTAGGCCAGGCGCGACTCCAGCTCGCGCAGCTGGGCATCGTCCAGGCCGTTGGTGGCCTCTTTGCGGTAGCGGGCAATAAAGGGCACGGTGGCCCCGCTGTCTAGCAACTCAATGGCTGCGTTGACCTGGGCTTCGGTAATGCGGATTTCTTGCGCCAGTTGGGCAGCAATGTGGCGGGCAGTGCGTTGCATAGCAAGTAGAACCTGAGGGCGAAAGCGCCCAAGAGTAGAAAGGCACTTCTATCAATTCAGATTTAAGGGATGAAGTACAAGGCGGACGGCGCACAGCAACCGCAGCGTACTTTCAGGTACGTGAGGATTGCGAGCACCGCCCAACGCAGCAATTCGCTCTGAAAATGGATTGATTGGAGTGCTCAAAACGACAAAACCACGAAAGCGGGCGAGTTTGCCACAGGGCCAGGGGCCAAAAAGCCACTAGGCGTGAGGTATCGTAAGCAAGCGTCAATTGCTATTACTTTTATAGCTATAAGTGCTTTTATTACTAAGGCACAGCGCGTTTTTGGCTATAAATGTTGCTGAAAAGCGGGCAAAAGTGGGTTCGGGGACTTGGCAGACGGGTTTAGCGTTCGAGGCAGGGCACCGGTGACTACAAAGAGCTTAGCAAGCTAGGTCATTAACAGCGCTTTGCTAGTACGACAGCCGAATCTGCATTAGCAGGCCTGTTCTAAAACTCAATCTTTATGCGTTCAGCAATTCGAACGAATCAGCAACTGAACAAAAAAACTGAAGTGACCTCGTCTGCATCAAACGCGCAAAGCCGCATCAGCCGCCCGCACCAGCGCAGCAGGCGCATCGTCCCGCCCGGGCTCCATACCTGCAAACCCCACTGCCGCGTGCAGCAGCTTGCCCGGTGTGCCGTCATGCGCAATGCCCAGGGCCAGCACTGCGGTTTGCCATTGCTGGGCAATGGGTGCAGCTTGGTCTGCGGTGGTGTGGGGTAGCAGCAAGGCAAAGCGGTCGTCTGCCAGCCGCGCCAGGGTGGCTGGGGGTGGCGTGGGGGTGAGGGTTTGCAGTGCCTGGGCCAGGGTTTGTAGGCAGCGGTCTGCTGCCAACTGGCCGTAGTGTTGGCGGTAGGCTGGCCAGTCGGCCAGTTGCAGTATGACCAGGGCTATGGGGGTAGCGTTGCGCTGGGCTTGGCTCCAAAGGGCGATCAGGGTTTCGTCAAAGCCCAGGTGGTTGGCAAGCCCGGTCAAGGTGTCGGTGTGGTGGGCTTTTTGCAGGCTGTCTTGCGCATAGGTCAATGCTTGCACAGTGGCCGCATGCTGGGTTTGCAGGGCGCTGTAACGCGCTTGCAAGGCAGCCAGCTCTGCCCAAGCGGCAGATGCATCGAGGGGATTGGGGGTAAGGGCTGAATCGGCTGTGTTGGGGCCAGTATCTGCACTGCTGCGGCCCGACAAATCTTTTTGCGACCAGCGGGGCCATTGCAGCCACTGTAACCAGGCGTGGCGCGGCGCCCCTGCCCCAACTGGCCCGCCGCCACTGCCTGCTGTGGGCACAGATGCGCTGTGGTGCAGGATCTTCCAGTCGCCATCTTCTAGGCGCAGCACTTGTACCCAACGCAGCAAGGGGCCTGCCACCACGCCTTGGCCGTACTGGGTGCGCTGCACGCGGCACAAGGCGGTAACCAGGCACAGGCCGGGGGCGATGTCTTGGGCGTGCCAGTCCAGCACTTGCATGCCCAGGGGGCCGGGTACTTGGGCGTAGTCGTCTAGCAGGGCTTCTAGCCAGGCGTCGCGCTCGCGCACGTAGTGTTCACCGTCGGGGGTCAGGCCAGAAAAGTCGGGGCTAAAGCATGCTGCAAAGCGCCCATCGCGCTCGCAGTAGAGGGCCAGGTGGCGCTCAAACACTGCGCGTATGAGTTGCAGGCGGTCAGCAGGCATGGGGTGGTAGTGCTATCAAAAAGTTAACAAGCCCACCCATGGTGCACTAGCCGCCGGGGCTGTGCAACATTTCTACGTGAGGGATGCCGTCTTCGAGGTATTGGGGCGACACCGTAACAAAACCAAAGCTGCCATAAAAGCGCTGCAAATGCGTTTGGGCGCTGATGCGCACAGGCCACTGGGGCCAGGCCCTTTGGCACAGCTGCATGCCTTGGCCAACCATGGCCCTGCCCCAGCCTTTGCCGCGCAGGGCTTGGGCAACGGCTACGCGGCCCAGAGTGACCTCGGCAAACTTGACGCCCGGGTCTACCACGCGCAAACAGGCTTGCAAGGTGCCTTTAGAGTCGCGGGCCAGCAGGTGCCATGCATGTTTGTCGGCACCGTCGGGGTCCAGGTAGGCGACTTGCTCGACCACAAACACTTGGGCGCGCAGAGCCAGGGCGTCGTAGAGGTCGTGCACGCCCAGGTCGTCAAACCGCATCCAGCCCCAATGCAGGGCGTTTGGGGGCGCGGGTGGGCGCTGGGCATCTGCGCCGTAAGACATCCAGGGTGGCGGTGGGTTGTGGGGCATGGTGCGTACTTTCAAGCGAGGGCGCGGAGCGTGTGCTTTAAACGGCCTTTACATGCTAATCGCTTGGCAGTACGCGCAGTGCCTGGGTGTTGCGTTTGTCCACCGCAATTTTGCGCACGTATTTAAAGGTGCCTGTGGCATGGCTGCAAATACGGCCTTGGGCATCGGTCACGCTGGCCTCAGTAAAAGCCATAGTGGCAGTGCGGTGCAGCAAACGGCCACGGGCTACCAAGGGGCCGCTGGCGGGCTGCATAAAGCTGGTTTTCATCTCTACCGTGACCACGCCCATGTCTGGCACCACGCTGCGGGCTGCGGTGGCCATGGTGACATCCAGCAAGGCCATGCTGGTACCGCCGTGCGCTACGCCAAACGAGTTCAAATGCTCTGGCCGGGGGTCAAAGTGCAGCTCAGACTGGCCTGCATCCATGTGGTGAAGGGTGATGCCTAGGTGTGCAATGAATGGGATATCGACTCCAAAACTCTTAGGGCTTGTGGGGCTGGACATACCTTGCGGCTCCTCAAGCCTTGGGGCCATCGCTGGCTTGCTGACGTGAGCGCCACAGCAAAAGCAATACGCCAGCGGCAGCGTCTAGGGCCCCCACCACCATCAGCACAGTGCCCCACAACGGCTCTGCCTGGCGGTGCAGGGCAATACCTAGAACCAGGGTCAACAAGCCACTGTAGATAAGCACCCAAATAATGGTGTGGATGCGCTGAAGGGTTTGGTGTGTGGGCATAGGTCGATCAAAACGAATGAACCACATTGTGCTGCCAGAACACAATGCACAGCAGAACACTACACCCCCAACAACCCCACCACCGCCTGCGCAGTAGCGCGGGCAGTACCTTTGTGGCGTTCTGCAAAAGCAGTGGCAGCGCTACGGGCTTGGGCAAGGGCTTGGGGCTGCTGGGCCAAGGTGCAGGCAGCTGTAATGGCTTGGGCCATGTCAGGCACGCGCTGGGCGGCACCTGCGGCGCAGGCTTGCTCTGTTGCCTGGGCAAAATTAAAGGTGTGCGGGCCAGCCACCACGGGGCAGGCGCATGCGGCGGCTTCTATGAGGTTTTGCCCGCCCAGGGGGGCAAAACTGCCGCCCAGCAAAGCCATATCGGCCAAGCTGTAGTACAGCGCCATGTCGCCCAAGGTGTCGCCTAGCAGCACATCTGCATCAGCCCCCACAGGGCCAGCACTGCCCCAGGTGCTGCGGCGCGATACGCGCAGGCCTTGAGCGACGAGCAAACGCTCTACTTCATCAAAGCGCTGGGGATGGCGGGGCACGATGAGCCACAGCACTTGGGGCATTACAGCACTCGCATTTGCTACATTTTTAGTAGCAATAAGTGCTTTATTTTCTAAGGCGTAGGCGTATTTTTGCTTGATTTCTTGCAAAAACAGGGTTTCTTCGCCTTCGCGGGAGCTGGCAAACATCACTACGGGCCTGCCCAGGGCGCTGCGCCAGCTTTTGCCTAAAGCGCACTGGGCGGCATCAGGTTGCACATCAAACTTGATATTGCCCAGCACCAGGGGTTTGGGTGCGCCCACGTCGTGCAGGCGCTGGGCATCAGCTTCCGTTTGCGCCCACACGGCGCTCAGGCCTGCGTATGCAGGGCGGGCCAGTTCGCGCCAGCGCAGAGCGTTGCGCCAAGACTTTTCGTTGAGACGTGCATTGGCAAGGGCCAAGGGCACCCCGTGGCGATGGCAGGCGGCCACCAGTTGGGGCCATACCTCGGTTTCCATCAACACACCCATTTGGGGCCTAAAACGTTGCAAAAAACGGTTGACGGCAGCGCGGGTGTCCCAGGGCAGCCACACTTGCAAGTCGCCAGGGTATAGCAGCTTGGCGCCCTCTGCCCTGCCCGTGGCGGTGCTGTGTGTCAGCAACAAGCGCATGCCGGGTAGCTCGGCGCGCAGTGCGTTGACCAGTATGGCGGCAGCACGGGTTTCGCCCAGCGATACGGCGTGTACCCACACCAGGCATTCACGCGGGTCGTTGGCGCTGGGGTGCCACAGGCTGTCCAGGTCAGCCGCGTAAAAGCCAAAGCGCTCGGGTATGTGCTGGCCGTAGGCGGGCTCGGCTTGGGCGCGGCGTTGTAGTTTGCGGCGCAGCAAAGGTTGCACAGCCCACACCAGCAGGCCGTACAGGGCCAAGGTCAGGCGTTCTAGCATTGATAAGCGCAGGGCTTGCATGGGTGCTTTGCCAAAAGCCAGCGCAACACTCAGTGCGCAGCGCCGCCTACATGGGCATCGGGTTTTACGCGGTGCAGCAGGGCCAGCATGGTCGATTCGATGCGCGCCAGGGCCTCTGGCGTATGGCCTTCAAAGCGCAGCACCAGCACGGGGGTGGTGTTGCTGGCGCGAATCAAGCCAAAGCCATCGGGCCAATCCACCCGCAGGCCATCGATGGTGTTGACCTGTGCGGGGGCGGCAAAAGTGGTGGGGGCCAGGGCTTGCAGCTGGGCCGTCAGGCGGTGGGGCTCGCCCTCAGAACAAGGCACGTTCAGTTCTGGGGTGCTGTGGCTGGTGGGCAAGGCGTTGAGCAAGGCGCTGGGGTTGGCGGTGCGGCTGACAATTTCTAGCAAGCGGCAGCCTGCGTAGGTGCCGTCGTCAAAGCCGTACCAGCGCTCTTTGAAGAAGATGTGCCCGCTCATTTCGCCGCCCAAGGGGGCGTTGGTTTCTTTCATGCGGGCCTTGATGAGGGAATGCCCGGTTTTGAACATCACGGGCACGCCACCTGCTGCGGCAATGGCTGGGGCCAAGCGCTGGGTGCATTTCACGTCAAACACCACCTCGCCCCCAGGCACGCGCGACAGCACGTCTTGCGCAAACAGCATCATTTGCCGGTCGGGGTAAATATTGCTGCCGTCTTTGGTCACTATGCCTAGGCGGTCGCCATCACCATCAAAAGCCAGGCCCAGCTCGGCATCGCTGTTTTGCAGGGCTGCCGTTAAGTCGCGCAGGTTTTCGGGTTTGCTGGGGTCTGGGTGGTGGTTAGGAAAGTTGCCATCAACCTCAGAAAACAGCTCAATGACCTCGCAGCCCAGCGCACGGAAGATGCCAGGCGCTGACGCACCGGCGATACCGTTGCCGCTGTCCACCACAATTTTGATGGGGCGGGCCAAGCGCACATCGCTCACGATGCGGTCACGGTATGCGGGCAGTACGTCGGTTTGGCGCACACCGCCGCCCGGTTTGGGCTGCCAAGTTTCAGCCTCTATGCTGCGGCGCAGCGCCTGAATTTCGTCGCCGTAAATGGCTCGGCCTGCCAGCACCATCTTGAAGCCGTTGTAGTCTTTGGGGTTGTGGCTGCCAGTGACCTGGATGCCACTGGCGCACAAGGTACTTGCAGCAAAGTACAGCATGGGCGTAGTGCAAAGGCCAATGTCAATGACCTGCACGCCTACTTCTACCAAGCCCTGGATCAAGGCCGCTGACAAAGCCGGCCCCGACAAACGCCCATCGCGGCCCACAGCCACCGTGGTTTGGCTTTGGGCCAAGGCGGCTTCACCAAATGCGCGCCCTAGTGCCAAGGCTACACCTTCGTTTAAGGTAGCAGGCACAATGCCGCGAATGTCATACGCTTTAAAAATAGCGGGGGAAATTTGCACAAAAAACCTTCAGCAAAAAACAGCGTTTGCACCCTAGTGTGCCGTTGCAGCACAAAGTTGTAACGCGCACATCAATCTTGGGTGCCGGATTGTAGGCGGCAGCCAACGTAGCGAAGTTAAGACAAACGCCCATTTGGCTCATGCCAAATATCCATCGGTGCCGTTTAATGAGTTACCAATAGCCTGCAACGCAATTCATGCACTTTGATCCCAACACCGTTCACACATGTGTCACCACTCTTTTAGGCCATGTATGGCTTGCAGCGTCGCCTAAGGGCTTATGCGGCTGCTGGTTTGAAGGGCAAAGCCATCTGCCCCCCGCACTGCACCAGGTCCCACCTACATGGCCAGAAAACGCTTCGCACCCCATACTGCAAAAGGCAGCAACGCTGCTGCAGCGTTATTTGGCGGGTGACGCACATGCTGCACAAGCGAAAGGCTTTGCATTGGATGCCAGCGTTGGCACGGCTTTTCAGCAACGGGTATGGAAGGCGCTGCTAGGCATACCCGCAGGCACCACAGTTACCTACGCAGCCCTATCGCAAAGCATGGGCCAGCCCACCGCAGTGCGCGCCATTGCAAGTGCTATAGCCCGCAACCCATTGAGCATATGGGTGCCATGCCACCGCGTACTGGGCAGCAATGGCCGCCTGACTGGCTATGCGGGCGGGCTGTGGCGCAAAACCGCCCTGCTTCGCCTTGAAGGTGTTACAGGCACTTGGCCTGATGCAACAACGCAAGCCATGGCGACGGCATGACACACCAGCCCAGCGCAGTACACAAAAATTGGTGGATAGAGTTTGTGCTGCTGGCAGCACTTTGGGGTTCGTCTTTTATGTTTATGCGGCTGGGTGCCGCAGAGTTTGGCCCACTGCCCACCGCAGGTTTACGCGTGGCGCTTGCCACGGTTTTTTTGTGGCCCATCATGCTGCACCAAGGCCACTGGCCTGCCTTGCGCCAGCACTGGCGCCCCGTGTTGTTTGCAGGCGTTACCAATTCGGCCCTGCCTTTTGCCTTGTTTGCATGGGCCGTTTTGCACATCCCAACCGGGCTGGCCTCTATTTTGAACGCCACCGTGCCCCTGTTTGGCGCACTGGTGGCCTGGGTTTGGTTGAAAGACCGCATTGCCCCACAGCGTTGGCTGGGGCTGGTACTGGGTTTAAGTGGTGTGGCGCTGCTAACGTGGCGTGCGCCGCTGGCGCCCAACACCAATACCCGTGAAGGCTGGTGGGCCATGCTGGCCTGCCTGGGTGCGGCAGTGCTGTATGCCATTTCTGCCAGTTTTACTAGGCGTTTTCTTAAAAGCGTTCCTCCCATGGCCACCTCCGCCGGAAGCCTTTTGGGTGCCAGTATTACTCTTGCACCCGCCACCCTTTTGCTATGGCCCACCAATAGTCCCAGCCCTAGAGCATGGCTGGCCATTGTTGCCATGGCAGTGTTTTGCACTGGTATTGCCTATGTTTTGTACTTCAGGCTGATTGCAAACGCTGGCCCCAGCAAAGCCCTGTCTGTTACGTTTTTGACCCCGGTTTTCGCGCTGCTGTACGGCATCGCTTTTTTGAACGAAACCCTCACCCTCTGGATGCTGGGCTGCGGCCTGTTGGTAGTGTTTGGAACAGGTTTGTCTACGGGGTTGGTCACTTTTGCCCAAGCAAATGCACCAGCAGGGTGCAAAAGTGAATCCAAATGCAACAAAGTCGCCAAATCGCCCCGAAACTTCTACATAACCCCCGCAAGTTGCTTGGGTTTCAAAAAACTCTCACCTCATGCTGCCCGTATTCCTGCCATATTTTTTTATAAAATCAAGTAAGTAAAAATACTATTTTTGTCAAATCTCCGAATAAATTGAAACAAAAAATCTAAATTTGTAATATTTTGTATTTTTATTGGGCATCTTATAGTGACTTAGAAGCAAAAAAACAAGGGCAATAGCCCCGGTTCACACTAATTTGTCAGGAAACAATAATCAGCCGTCAGTTTGAGATTAAGCCGCGCCGAACACCATTGGCACGGGTTGTGCTAACACCACATTGATCCAACTGCATCAGCAGTTCATCACCCTTGTTCATTCCCGTCAAACCTGGAGATATTTCATGAAATTCGCAGCATTCAAGTCTTCCAAAGCACGCAAGTCACAACAACGCGGTCAAGGCATGTCTGAGTACATCATCATCGTGGCCATGATTGCAGTGGGCGCCATTGCAGTGTTTACTAACTTTGGTGGCGTGATCCGTAACCAAGTAGCGGGCATGGCGAATGAACTTGCTGGCCAAGACGGCACAGCTCAAGTAACAGCTGCTAAGACCGCTGGCACTGCTGCCGGCACTGCCGCTGCCAAAGTTACCAACATGGGTGCATACGCTGGTCAAACAACCGGCGCACCTTAATTAGTCATTAACTTGGCTTAACAGCAGTCCAAGTTCATCAACTGACCTAAATATTTAGGCATTTGATGAGCAGACTGCTGTTTTACTTTTGCTTTAATCGAGTAACGCAGTAATAGATTGCTCACTGGGGCTGACTAACGCTACTTCAGTGTGACAGCGGCGGGGATTTGACTCTATGAAATTGATAATTTCTTGTGATCTAGCTTCTCGGGTTGAGCCAACCTTTGCCAACGTGAAATACTCAAAAAAACGCCTTCTTTGGGCTCGCTCCAAACAAACTGGTCAAGTATTGATCGTCATACTTGCCTTCTCAGCAATCTTGGGCGCTGGGCTTTTATCTATATACAACACGGCGCAGTTGTCTAATGAAAAGCGTGAACTCGTAAACGCTGCCGACGCTGCCGCCTACAGCGGTGCCAGCATTTTGGCGCAAGGCCTGAACTACACCGCATACACAAACCGCGCAATTTTGGCCAACAATGCTCTCATAGGTCAAATGACCGCTATGCGCTCAACATTGGCAATGTCCCAGTGGTATTGGACAAATACAGAAACTGCAATGCGCATGATTGCAGGCCTAACACGCTGGATTCCTTACTTAGGCGCCGCAATTTCTGGGGTGGCCCAGGGGGTAGCTAGATTTTCTGATTTTTGGGGTGAAAAAATTGTTTACCCCATCAAGATATTGGCCGAGGTGCTGCAAACAAGCGGCACAGCAGCTGTTGGCTTGACTAACCATGCTTTATGGTTAAGCCAACAAGCACATTTGGCAGACAGCGTTGCTGGCTTCGAGCCCAACATGATCAAAATTGCTAAAGACAATGCGCCAGATGCTGATGTTGATTGGGCATTGCATGCAACCGCCTTTGGTCCTTTGGCAACACTTGGGTCCATGTACTCCAAATTTGAGGTCAAGGTTCGCGGCAATAAACGCACTGTTGGCAACAAACAAGAAGCACTTGCCGACAAGTATCTCAATTACGTCACCGAAACGAATCGAAATGTTGCAACGCCTGCCTACCTGGGTGGACGCAATATGCTCCCAAACGCAGTTGGGTTATGGATCGCCACTGGCTGTGACTCCCCTGGCGTAGAAGGTATGGCTACAGGCGCTCTCACACCGCTTGCTGAATTTGGACAACCTTTAGATACAGCTATTCAAGCGCTTGATACCCTAGCGACTGCATTGAGCTTCATTGCTAACCCTATTATGTGTTTGTACGAAAGGCATGGCGGCAGTGAGCTTGTTCAGCAAGACGATGGAAAGTTTGCATGGACATCAATCGATGCCATGGCTTTTAAGGTGCCATTGATAAATACAAGACTAGCATTTGCTGGAGGTGCATACACCACATTCACTACGCCGAATGAATTTAGGCAAAGAACACCTGATAGCCTCAAAGAGTTTATCAACCGAGTTAAAAGGCGCGATGGTGGTAATAATGCAATGGCACAAACAGCTGGAGGCAATCCAGCTGTTAAGTATTTCGGTCACCAAGTTGCTTTGCCAGCCGATTGCGTGGAAATTCTGACCCCCGGCGCTTGGAACCATTATGTAGTTGGCTCTAATTTAAATGTCGACAAAAACAATATAGCAAGAAGTTTATTAAATAGCATAACTGATTCCACTGTATGGGACAGATGTGTCACACTGGCAACCGGAACAAAGGATCACTATGAAAATAAAGGGCTTTTTGGAAATGAGCTTAGAAGAACCGCGGACAAAATTGTTGGTTCTTCACTGGCAAATGAAGAGATTATCTCGGGCGTCCTTAACGATTTAGCTAATACAGCTGGAGTTCCTGCTCAAACTGTTGAGCAAATACAAGCTCAACTGCGTGCGCCAACAGCACAAGCTCCTACTGGTCCAACGACGTCAATGCCTCCTGGCATCAGTGGTGATGCAGGCCCTAGCACCACCACAGGGCCCAATACCCAATCTCATATCCAGGCTGGGCAAGATTTTCTTAACTGGTCCAATGCTAGTGGAATGTTACAAAATAGTGTCAATAATTTGCGGGCACAAATAAATCCTACAAGATTTTACGTCGATCCAGCAGGTGTGGTAATGCAAGCAATGGCAGGCACTCCATCCGCTGCTGGGCGTGATGGTGGTCCTGGATTCTGGACGCGATTAGGTTTGCGAATAGGTTTAGGTGCTCTTATCGATGTTGATGCATTAATAGATATGATGCGACTGAAGGTTTCTGATGGCGTTGAACGCCCTCGTAACGCAACTCTAAATCGTGCATTTCATATTCTTGCTGATGGATTACCTCCATGGTTTTGGGATGTTCGTCCAGCAGATGTTGTACAAAATGCAGACGCTGCAAACTTCGGCGAAGAGCGTGATCTTATATACCTCAAAGAGAGTCCTCAGGATTATCATGAAAGGCGTTATAATCTTGGGCCTATAGTTTACTTGCCATTAATCAAATCCAACGATAAGCTCCGTACTGCAGAAAATACCGGCAGAGGCGGTGCTATTTTAGGCTTACCTGATTATGAGGAAAGTCGCAATGGTTTACGGGCCATTGGAAAAGCCCGTGTCTTCTTTAGACAGCCCTCAGACCAATGGCTCAATCGTTACAAAGTTGTCGTCACTGCATCATTAATTCTTCCTTACTGGCAGGTTCGCAATGAAAGCCTTAGCTATGTAGACAAGACAGGGTTGCTCTTGCTGGATGGCATTGTTTTTAACGACTAAGCGAGGCTAAAACATGCGTTCATCCGTGCATCGGATTCGATCAAATCGGTCATCTCAAAAGGGCCAAGCCTATGCTGAAACCGTGGTGGGTTTTGTGGTCATAGGTCTATTTTTAATGGGCGCACACCACTTGTGGCGAACGGCAGAGGTCGGCCAGCAAATCACCGACGCATCACGGTTTGCCGCATGGGAGCGTGTGGTTTGGGAACCGGAAGACAACACAGTGGAAAAGTTTGCTGTGCACCAGTCCAATGAATCTTTGGCACGCAACGTGGTAATGCACCAGTTTTCCAAGCCCTCTGCTTGGCGCGAATTTAAGCGTAATTTACAAGCCAATGGTACCCCTGCCCCATCGGTAAACGCAATCGGGGCCAATCAGCGCAAAGCAAATCTCAAGCCAGCGCTACAAGTTTTGGTTCCTACCGGTCAAGATCCGAACAATTTAGTGCAAGTGAGCACCGAAAGCGGCTGGACCAATGATGTAGAGCGAGCCTTTCGTGGCATGGATCCGACTGGTGGCACATTAACTTCGCTTGAACTTGATCGAGACACCTACCGCACTGTCCGCACCAATTTCACAAGCCTGGCTACGCCCAATCTTCAAAACGGCATCTTCAGCTTTGTGCTGCCCAACTTTCAAACCAGCAAAAAACTGTCTTTAATTACTAATACATGGGCGGCCTCGCCTCCAGTGAATTTTGTAAGAACTGAAAGACAATTGTTGCCCTTGTCTAAGGGTCATGCACCATCGGGCACTAAGGCAAACACATTGGCGCACTTTGGTCAGGATGGCATTGTAGGACGCTTGGTTGGTATGGCCCCGTGGTGGGATCTGGTTGGCGGGCCAAACGGTTTTGCGGGACAGTATGTTGTAAGGCAACTTGGTATTGATGGGGCTGCTGTCACAGATCTTTATCAAACTGGTGGTAGAACATGGAGTGGTGGTTGGGATCCAGAAGCCAATGGATTTGATGGCAATTTTTTGAACAACTTAATGATTGCCAAGCAATACCATCAAGCTGAGTACTTCAATCCACACTCTGTTTCTTCTTGGCACCACCGTCACACTTTTGTGATTGATGGGATGCCACAGAAAAAGGGGGACCAATGGCTTTTTGATGCAAGGAACTCTTCTGTAGGCAAACGTAAATACCGTGCAATCAGCCTTCGTAATCCCGTAGAACAATATTTCACATCACCATGATTGCTTGGATCGACAAAATTATAAAAACACAAATAAATTTACAAAATTAAATTAATTATTATTTAAATTGACAATATTAAAATCTATTTTTGCAGTCACTATTTTGTTGGCCCTTTCCTCACTAGTCGCTGCCCAGCCCAGCATAAATAATTTCACATTAAATAATGGACTACCACCAAAAACAAAAGTCACAAAACTTGGCGATGAGATTTATTTGAATGGTGTTCCTACTTTAATGATAGGCATAGCCGTTCCGATGTCCATTAAAGAAACATCAAAATTTTTTGGGAATCGTTGGAGCGCTGAAGGATGGGCAGTTAATCTTGATAAAAGCGGTGATTTAATTTTAGTCACCGCTACTGATGGGACATTTCAAAAAGTTGCATCACTTACCAAGACCGGGGCAGAAAGCACTGAAGGATCCATCAGCTTAACTGATATGCCATTACGTCTTAAAACTGGCGAAGGATATCAATTACCGGTTGGAGAGCATTTAATGAAACCTGTCAAGAGTATGGTTCTCAATGAAGTTAGAATCAGAGATGCTGTAGGTGAGTCAATTATGACCACATTAACCAATCCATTCGACGTCGAACAAAATGCAGCATTTTATCAAGAAAGAATGGTTGAAGACGGCTGGAAACTAAAACGCAGAAAAACTGTTGAAGAAAATAAAAGTCTTATTCTGGTTTTTGAAAAACCAGGCAAAGAAAGCACTTTTACCTTTGTTAGACAAAAGCGTCAAAGTTTTGTAACCGTCAATTGGATTAACCGCTAAAAATGCAAGTGCTCAATAAAAAACTTGTGCCGCAAAATGGTCAAGCAATGACTGAGTATGTATTAGTTTGCGTTTTACTAGCCATGGTTCTCATATTGCCAATTGATGGTAAGCCACTGTACGTAATTGTGATTGATGCCCTGCGCTCTATGCACCAAGGATACATGCGCGGACTCAGCATTTATGCGACACCTTTTTGAGATAAACCACATGTTTTTTAATTTTTTCTCAAGTAAATGCAAGCAGATTAAAAATAAAAAGCAAAGTGGTGCGAGTATGATTGAAGCACTGATAGCGTTGCCTATTGTTCTTGTTGCATGCTTGCTTACTCTACAAATGATGCTTCTTTATCGAGCAAAGATATCGCTTAATCACGCAACACAAGAAGCAGCGCGAATTGGAGCAATGAGTAACGGTAGGGTTGTACCGCGTTTTTTAACTGATGTTGCTCGTTTTAGTACAGTTTTCCGTAAAAAACCTAAATGTGTTAATTCATCGGGTTTACAAGTACCCAATACACCAGCAGGCGGTTGTCCCGCTGGGAGCAATGTGGAAAGACACGATCCTAATGTGAATACCGCAACAATACCTGGAGCAAACACCACAGCTGACGGTCAACCACCTACAGGACCTCAATTTAACGGTAACGGTGGTAATACAGCTGCTCCCCCTCCCCCCTTACCTAACAGTGGTCAAGCTAATGCAGCCATGAGCTCCAACCAACCCTCTTTTGTAAAGCAATTTATGGGTGAACTAGGTAGAGGAATGATGCGTTATGGCGATAGTTCAGTTTTGCAAGGATTTATCAACGGAATAATGCCCCTATATACCACTGGCACCAGCGTTGGAAGTATCTTTGAGGCACAAGCCAAAGCCTATGGTGATGCAATGATGAATTCATGCATTATTTACCATAGTCCTACACAAGCCGCCTTTATTGATTTTGGCTTTGTTGAAATCGACGGGCCCGATAGAATGATATTGCAAATACCTAATGATCTGCTGCGCTACAGAATTCCAGCAGACCTCGATCCTAGTGGCAAAGGTATAAACTATCACAAAAGAAAGGGTAAATTTGCATCTGATGAAGAGGGTGGTCTTAGAGGCATGACTTCAAGCATGTCAGTTCAAGAGGCCACTTTGCTCTCTATTGAAATTAAATATAGTTATCCCCTTCAAGTACCTATAGCCCGAGAAATCATGGTTGGATTGGCGAAATTGACAAATTTCGGGGCCGAGCAAACTGCTATGGGTCAAGCATTTGATAATAACAGTCTCAATAATGGTCGCTGGCCAATGTCATCTTTTGCAACTTACCGCATGCAAACCCCTGTACATTGGCATATCTTCTACCCAATCGGTGATGCTACTAATATCGATACATCTGCTTATGAACCATTTGATGGTATTAAGGCGGCATGGAACGCAATAAGCGATAAAGTCAACGATACATTTGATCCATCAGAACCACAGGTTGGTTTTTGCCCAGGCTTACTACTAAACATCACTGATGATTCTTTAACAAATACTGGAATTAAAGACAATCGGTGGGTAGGCAAAGATTATGATCTTAGCATTCGTTAATTAAATCAGAAGACGGATTTTAGTGGATTACAAAATGGGTATTAAACAAAAAATCGGCAATCTTAAACGTTTCTGGCCAATTGGCTTGATTTTTTTACTCACCATATTAGCGGTTTGGTCTGCCAGTAGTTATTTGAGTAGTAGAACGGCTGAAGTTGAGGAACGACTTTCTGACCAAGCTGAGCGAAGCAGAATGCAAGTTGTAGTTCCTATGCGTGATTTGGCTGTAGGCGAAGTTCTTGATTTGAATTTTTTAGTTTTGCGATCTGTTCCTAGAGAATATGTCAACCAAGATGTCATCACCCAAGAAACTGTTGATCGTTATCTTGGCAAAAAACTGACAAGGCCGGTTAGCAAAGGTACGCCGTTACTGCTGTCGTTTATTGCTGCCTACGAGTTCAAACCATTTTCAAGCACTATTGAACCTGGCACACGCGCAATTACTTTGCCAATTGATGAAATCAACTCTGTATCGGGTATGTTGATTGCTGGCGACAAAATTGACCTTTTGGTAATGACACAAGCTCCTGCAATGGATGCCGGCAAAACCGAAATGCAATTAGTGCCATTACTGCAAGATATTACGGTACAAGCCACAGGCACCACCACCCAGCGCGAATTGGTTGCCCAAACTGAATTTGGTGCGCAACAACGTCCAGGCTCTCGTTCAGGAAGCTACAACACAGTCACCATTTCTATTCCACCCCGTGATGCCCAGCGCGTAGTTTTGGCACAGCAAATGGGCCGCATCGTTGCCCTACTTCGCAGACCTGACGATCCTGCGCTTTATGGTGAACGTCTCTTAGCATCTGAGATTTTTGGCAAGCTGCCAGAGAAACCGGCAGAAATTAAGCCCGATACCGTTTCATATCTGGTTGGTGGATCATTGCCAACAGGCAGTCAGGGGATCGTTGCAGAAGTAGGACGACGCGCTGGTGGCCCAGGGGCATCAGATGCAGCAGCGATGCAAAAATTAATGGAAGTGCTTGGCGCAGCTGGTCAGTAAAAACCTATTCTTAACAGAGGCCTTGTATTTAATTTGAGGTCTCATTGTTCTTATTACCCATCAGATTTTTGATCGCCATGCCTTCTCTTTTATTCAATTGCAGCCCGAACAACTTACACAATCTGCTTAGAATATTTTATTTGCGTCAATTTTTTGCAAATAAAGCAATCAGCACCCGCAATGTATTGATCTATGGCTTGACATTTGGTCTTGCTAACATGGGGCTTGCTCAAACGCAAGCCAGCGAGTCTGGCCCAACCTCTAAGGAAACACCACAGGTCGTTCGTTGTGGTAACCCAGAGCAAGCCCAGCACCCGGATTGCCCCAAACCAGCAGCACCCAAGAAAAAACGTTCTGCAACTGGTAACACATCGTCATCGGATGCCCGCGGAAGTAACACCAACTCAATTCCTGTGTCACCTAGTTTTACCCGCCAAGATCTGGTGATGTATGCAGGTGAAGCAGTGGTAATTGATGTAGGCTCCATAGACCGCGTTGCAATCGGTAATGGCAAAGTAGCATCCACTACCGTTTTAGATAAAAACCGTTTGCTGATCATTGCCCAAGAAGTGGGTGATACGAATATTTTGTTGTGGGATAAAACCCATCTTATTCGGGAAGTAAAACTGAGGGTCACAGCCCAAAATCTTAACCGGGTAATGTCTGAGGCGCGCAATCTTTTGGCATCTGTTCCTGGACTTAGCATTAATAATGTTGGTGATCGTATATTTATTGAAGGTAAAGATCTTAGCGAACAAGACCAAGGGCGGGTGAAGGCTTTAGCAGCCCAATACCCTGGTATTGTTGACAGAACCTCTGGACGCTACCAGGCAGCAAAAATTGCAGATCCGTCCTCTATGGTGATGTTTGATCTTTATTTTGTTGAGTTTAAAAAGTCTTATTTGCAAAACCTTGGGGTTAATTGGCAACGCAGTTTTGACGGTTTTAACATTGGTGTTTATGGTGAAACCACCAGTGGACCATTGGTATTACGTCCTAATCTACAAGACAGGTTCGAACCTCCTCTTCCACCCAATCGCATCAATGGTGTGAGCACCGCAGCCAATGTTGCCATTAGCTTGCCAGGAGTGATTAACTTGGCTGTGGATTCAGGGGATGCAATTGTGTTGGCTGCACCCAAAATTTCCTCCAGAAGCGGTGGTAAGGCACGCTTTACGGCTGGTGGAGAGGTTCCTTTGCCGTCAGTTAGCCAACAAGGCACGAACGTTGAATTCAAGCCTTATGGGATATTGCTAGAAGTAGAGCCTCAAGTTAATGGGGATGGAAGTATTAGCGGCTTGGTAAGAGCAGAAGTCAGCGCATTAGACCCCGCAGTTTCCGTAATGGGAATTCCAGCATTTCTGACACGGAGAACTGAGGCAGACTTTTTCTCTCATAATGGTGAGGCTGTTGTGTTATCGGGTTTGTACAGCCAAGAACTTTCTAAAGGAACTGATAAGGTACCGCTACTTGGCGACGTTCCAGTATTAGGTTCACTTTTTTCTAATAACTCGGAAATTCGCAAAAATACTGAATTGGTGGTTTTCATTGTTCCGCATTTGCACTCTCCATCTGGAGAAATGAATCGTAGGGTATTGAGCAATACCCGCTCTATGGTAGAAGAACAATCACGCAAACTCAATGGTGATGGCAAGGATATTTTGCCAAAACTGAGAGCCACCTCTGAATTGTGGGGTCGTGACTTATTAGGTAACGAGCGTTTGGGGCGTGATCCATCATTTACAACCACTCCAGCGGAATCAGGTCGCAAGCCCACACCAGCAGCTTCAGATTCGCCGTTTCCAAATACCAATTAAAATTACATTAGATAAATCAAAACCAACCTAATGTCAATGAAATCGCTGATGTGTTAATCGTGCGTGTTTTGCCTTCTTTTTTTCAACTGCAATCAACACACAGATGCTGAGAACCCATGTACAACCTGGTTGCATATTTAGATGACGATGTCGTTTTTGAATCTGACATCAACAAAGTAGAAGCGATTATTGGCAAATCTGTTGATGCAGATGTCGTTCTTAAAGGTTGGAACATCAGCAAGGTACACGCCAAGCTGATCGTTAACGATGAGGACGTTTTTATTGAAGACAGTGCCAGCATGTTTGGCACGTATGTCAATAACCAACGGATTGTTCGACATGGCCCCATTACCCATACGGATGTGATTCGTGTGGGGGGTTATGTGTTATCAATCATCACCATCAAAAACGCTGATCGCGACGGTTATGGTGGCACGTTTGGGTCTGGCAAATCAACAGCGTCAAGTGTTCCCGAGCGCGCAGTAGCACCGGTTATGCCTGTGCGCGCAGTAGCCGAAGAGCCAACAGTCCAACAACGCACACCTGCGGCTGCAGCACCTGCCACCATAACAACTGGTTTGGCACCAAGCACTGTGATGCAAGTGGCTACACCACTAGAGGCTGCAACAGACAAGTCAGCAGGGGACAAAACCGGTAACCGCATGCCCCAGCGTGTGCGCCAAAGGTCTGAAGAAGACCTTCTGTTCATCAAGTGGTTGAGCATTGTTCATGCAGCAGTGCTCAACGAAATGGACAAGCGGCGCATTGATGTCAACCGCATGAACGACGCCGACTTGCGATCGAACGTGCGATTGATCATTCGCGAGGTGATCCGCTCTAGCCCCGATCTGCCTAAGTCGATTGATGTCAATGATTTGTCCATGCAAGTGCTGGACGAAGCTGTGGGCTTGGGCCCACTGGAGCCCTTGTTGGCCGATGACGAAGTCTCGGAAATCATGATCAACAAGTTTGATGAGATTTGGGTTGAAAAGCGGGGCCAGTTAACGCTGTCTAATGCTTCATTCACTTCAGACTCTGCGGTTCTGGGTGCGATAGAGCGTATCGTGACACCCCTAGGGCGACGCATTGATGAAAGCTCGCCCATGGTAGATGCCCGTCTTAAAGACGGTTCTCGGGTCAACGCCATCATTCCCCCCCTGGCTATTCGCGGGCCATCGGTCACGATTCGGAAATTTTCAAAAAAGCAGATCGGTGCCTCTGACTTTGTTGCCTTTGGATCGCTGACCGAAGACATGGTGGAGCTGATCAAAAAAATTGTTGAGCTGCGGCTGAATGTGATCGTGTCAGGTGGTACGGGTACCGGTAAAACCACTTTTTTGAATATGGTGGGTAATTTTGTGGCCGACGATGAACGCATCGTGACCATTGAAGACGCTGCCGAACTCAAACTGACCCAACCCAACCTGATTTCACTAGAAAGCCGACCGCCCAACTTGGAAGGCAAGGGTGTGATCACCATTCGCGACTTGGTTCGTAACTCGTTGCGTATGCGGCCCGACAGAATTATTGTGGGCGAATGCCGTGGTGGCGAAGCCCTTGACATGCTGCAAGCTATGAACACGGGCCATGATGGGTCTATGACCACCTTGCACTCCAACTCTCCTCGTGACGCTATGGCACGTTTAGAGGTTTTGGTGCTGATGGCGGGTATGAACTTGCCAGTCCGCGCGATTCGCGAGCAAATCGCCTCTGCGGTCAACGTGGTGGTGCAACTTACGCGGTTTTCTTGTGGGGCCCGTAAGGTCACCAGCATTTCGGAAATCGTTGGTATGGAAGGCGATGTGATTCAAATGCAGGAGGTTTATCGCTTTCGCAAAACTGGCCGCGATCCTAGTGGACGGACGGTTGGAATGTTTGAGTATTCAGGGCTCAAGCCTGATTTTTTAAAACGACTTGAGTTGTAAGCGCCATGCACTTTTTTATTTTTGTCATGCTGACTTCGATACTGATTTTCAGTATCTTGATGGCGATTTATTGGCAACGCCGCCTAATTGTGGAATCTTTGGGCGACTGGTTTAACTCATTGGTGGCGCGTAACCAGCATGGGTCTGGGGCTTTTAGGGACAAAGCCACTATCAGCGTGGTGCTGCGTATTGTTGCTTTTACCCTAGTGCCACTGATTGCTTGGCAATTTACAGGTAGCTTGCCAATATTTTTCATATCGCTTTTTTTAGCATACAAGATACCTAAAATGCTGGCAGATTGGCGTTACAAACGCCGGCAGGCCTCAATGGAGCGCGACTTGCCGATTGCGCTTGCGATGTTTGCCAGTGCCTTGAGTGGCGGTGTGTCCTTATCTGTGGCCATTCAAACTTATACCGTAGAGAGCCGCAGCCCACTGAGCTCAGAGTTTGCCTATTTACTTCGCTTACAACGATTGGGGGTGGAGTTTGATGCTGCGCTTGAACAAGTGGCACAAAGGGTGAATTTGGTTGACTTTGAACTGGTAGCCCTTGCCATGCGAATTTCTAAAACAGTGGGCGGCAATTTGTCCGAGACCCTGATTACGCTGAGCAACTCCATCCAGCAAAAACTAATCATTGAAGGCAAGATCAAGGCACTGACATCGCAAGGCGTCATGCAGGCATGGGTTATGAGTCTTTTACCCTTGATGGTGGGTGCCATGCTGACCCTGATCCAACCTGAGCAAATGGACAAACTTTTTAATACATTGGCTGGTAATGCTGTATTAGGCTTTTGCTTGGTAATTGATTATATAGGATTTAAAGTAATCAAGAAAATATTGACGATCGACGTCTAAAATAACTGTCTAAAACGAAATAGCTATTATTCGGAGTAATAAATGCCCAGTCAGTTATTTCTCATCATCAGCCTTGTCAGTATGGCTGTGGTGCTCTTGTCAATTTTGTTGGCAACGTATATATTATCTAGTCGTGTACCTCCGACGATTCGAGTTAATATGGACGAAATCCCACCAGCGCTTTCGCGTTTTTGGTGGTTGGTAAATTTCTTTCAATATTATGTGGTGCAGTACCTTCCAGCGACGACCATCAAAAGGCGTCAAAAATTGCTTAATTCTGCTGGTTTAGAGTTTTTCTTGACTCCACAAGAAACCTATGGACTGCAATGCGTAGGCGGTAGCGCATTTATGGTGTTTGCAATTTTTGTTTGCATTACTTCAGGCTTTAGTATCAGTACCAGTGTACTTCTGTGCTTGGGTATGGCGATGTTGGGCTGGACTTACCCCTTAATGTGGCTCACAGACCAAAAGAAAAAACGAGTGCAAGTCATTCTTAAATCCATGCCATCGTTTTTGGATATTTTGACGCTGTGCTGCGAGTGCGGTTTGACCTTGAACTCGGGGCTTTCTAACTACTGCGAGAAAGGCCCTAAAGGGCCACTGCGCAGCGAGATGGAACGCGCACTGCGCGACATGAAAGGCGGTGCAACACGCACCGAAGCGCTGACCAAACTAGCAACGCGCATGTCCAACCCTGACTTATCAATGTTCGTATCGATTGTGGTGCAGTGCGAGAAACTGGGTGTACCCCTGGGCGACGCGATGCGACGTTTTGCCGAGCAAAAGCGCACCGAGCGTTTTCAGCGTGCAGAAAAGCTGGCCATGGAAGCACCCATGAAGATGATTGGGCCTTTGGTGATCTTTATTTTTCCGATCACCTTCATCATCATTGCCTTCCCCATCGTGATTTCGGCCATGGACAACTTTAAATAAGCCGTGCTGAACGCCACCCTGACTAGAGAAGGCGCAGTTCTAACCTCCGACTTGCGCATTTGTCAAAATTTTTGGGAAAGGGGCCGGGGCTTGCTGTGGCGCCCGCCCTTGACGGCTGCACGTGGCGATGCGCTGCTGATCCCCAAATGCAATTCAGTGCATACCTTCTGGATGGGCTATTCCATTGCCGTGGTTTTTATTGGTAAAGACGGTACGGTGCTCAAAATATGCCCAGGTTTGCCACCACGCCGGGTGGTTGGGCATAAAGGTGCCCGCTACACCCTTGAAGTTGCCGCTGACACTGCGTGGGTACAAACGCTGCAAGTAGGTCAGCGACTGCAATGGGGTTGATTACCCACTTGCTATCAAAGTCTTGATCTGCTCCAAGGCCGTTGGGTCTTCAATGGTGGTCAGGTCACCGGGGTCTCGGCCTTCGGCCACGGCTTGCAGGGCGCGGCGCAGCAGTTTACCGCTGCGGGTTTTGGGCAAGGCCAACACAAAATGCACCCTTGATGGACGGGCCACTGCGCCCAGTTGCTGGTCTACGCGCTGCATGACGTCGGCTTCTAGCCGCTTGCGGCCAGTGGCGTCGGCCACCTGGGCGCTGTCGCGGGGCACAGCAAAGGCCATGGCCACCTGGCCTTTGATGGCGTCGGCAACACCGACTACGGCCACCTCGGCAATGGCGCTGTGGCTGGAGATGCTTTCTTCGATTTCGCGTGTGCCCAAACGGTGGCCTGCCACGTTGATCACGTCATCGGTGCGGCCCAAGATGAAGTAGTAACCGTCGTCGTCCCGAATACCCCAGTCAAAGGTGCTGTAAACCATGTGACCAGGAATGCTCTTCCAGTAGGTGTTCACAAAGCGTGCATCGTCACGCCACACGGTTTGCATGCAACCAGGGGGCAGTGGCCCCTCTATGGCCAACACGCCTTTTTGGTGCGCGCCTTGCAGCTCTTCGCCCGTGGTTTCATTGAGCAGCTTGACGCGGTAGCCATATACCGGCTTGCCAGGGCTGCCCAAACGGGTGGCTTGGGGCTCTACACCGTTGACCAAAGTCAAAATGGGCCAACCAGTTTCGGTTTGCCAGTAGTTGTCGATGATGGGTACGCCCAATGCGTCACGGATCCAGTGGGCTGTGGGCTCGTCTAGGGGCTCGCCCGCCAGCCATAGCGCTTGCAGGCTGGAAATATCGTGTTTTTTAAGCCAGACGGGATCTTGTTTTTTGAGCACGCGCACCGCAGTGGGCGCAGAAAACATGTGCGTGACGCGGTGGCGCTCGACCACACTCCACCACACGGCGGGGTCGGGCCTGATAGGCAGGCCTTCGTACACGATGGTGGTCATGCCCGCCAGCAAGGGCCCATACACAATGTAGCTGTGGCCTACCACCCAGCCGACGTCGCTGGTGGTAAAAAACACCTGCCCCGCCTGCGCAGAAAAAACATGCCGCATGCTGGCAGCCAGCGCCACGGCGTAGCCACCAGTGTCGCGCTGCACGCCTTTGGGCTTACCTGTGGTACCGCTGGTGTACAGGATGTAGCTGGGGTGCGTGGCATCTACCCAGGTGCAAGGCACTTGGGCGTTGGCATGCTGTTGGCGCAGGGCGGCCCAGTCGTGGTCTCGGCCTGGGTGCAGTGGCATGGGGGCCAAGCCGCGGTTGACCATGAGCACTGCACGGGGCTGGTGCTGGGCCAGGGCCAAGGCTTCATCCAGCAAGGGCTTATAGGGCACCACTTTGCCGCCTCTAGAACCCGCATCGCTGCTGACGATGACGGTGGGCTGTGCATCGTCAATGCGCGATGCCAGCGACACCGAAGCAAAACCACCAAACACCACCGCATGCACTGCGCCAATGCGGGCGCATGCCAGCATGGCAAAAACGGCCTCTGCCACCATGGGCATATAGATGAGCACGCGGTCGCCCTGCCCCACACCCAGGGCCAGCAAACTGGCAGCCATGCGCTGCACTTCGGTGTGCAGCTCGGCATAGGTGTAGCTGCGCTCGGTGTTGGTTTCGCTGGACACCGCCACCACGGCCGGCTGCTGCGCTCTGGCTACAAGGTGGCGGTCTAATGCGTTGTGGCACAAATTGGTGCGGCCGCCCACAAACCAACGCGCAAAGGGTGGGTTGGAGTAATCACATACCTGCTGGGGTGGGTGCTCCCACTCGATCAGTTGGGCCTGTTCAGACCAAAAGTCTTGCGGCTGCTCAAGAGACTGGCGGTAAAAGTCAGCGTAGCGCGGCATGCAGGTGTCTCCTTGGCGGCCCGGTCATGCCTCGGTATGAAGCATTTTCTGCATTCATAATTATTCATAACGTGCTTGCGGCTGGCTGACGCTGAACAGGTCTTTAAAAGCAGCAGAGGCCCCTAAAGGCCTCTGTGCAGGGTGTTACCGCTCACCCGTTGTGGATGTGTTGTGTGGTCAGTGGATCAGCTTGGCGTTGGCACCCACCACGCTGATGCCTACATACGATGACCCCGCACGGCGACCTTTACCGAAGGTGACCTGAAAGCCACCCAGATCGAGCTTGCCCAAGCCTTCTAAAGCATCAACGATGGCTTCGCGCTGGATGCTTTTGGCTTGCTTGAGGCCCTCTACCAGCACTTTGGCGCCGATGAACTCTTCAAAGCTGGTGTAGCTCGGGCGTGCATCTTTGCCACCGTATTTTTTGAGCAAGGTTTGGTACTCGGCCGTCAGGCGTGAGCTAGAGCTAAAGGGCGAAGGCACCACCTGGGTAATGCCCATGCCGCGAATGGTTTCGGCGCTGGTATGGGCGGCCATGGCATCAGGGTTGACAACCGAGATGTTGAAGAAAAACGGCATATTGCCGGTGGCTTTGTATTGTTTGACGAACTCAGCCGTGGACTTGTTGACCGAGATCATGCAAATGGCCTGGGGCTTGGCTGCCAAAATGGTTTTGACGGCTGCAGCAACGTCGGTAGTGTTTTTGGGGTACGAGGCCGCAGCCACTAGCTTGATGTTGTGGGGCTCTAGGGCTTTGTTCACGCCCGCCAGGCCCGCCTCGCCAAAGGGGTCGTTTTGGTAAAACACCGCAATGCGCCGCACACCGTTGGTGACAAAGTGGTTGACCATGGCCTTGGTCTCGTCTGCATAGCTGGCCCGCACATGAAAGATGCTGGGGTTGTAGGGCTCGCGCAGCGAAACAGCGCCCGTATAGGGTGCAACCAATGCAATACCGGCCTTGCCCAGCACGTCCAACTCAAGCAGCTTGCCCACGTTGCCCGTGCCTGCGTAGCCAAACAGCACATGCGCGTTGTCTTTGTCGATGAGCTCGCGGGTCAGCGCAACCGTTTTCTCTACGTCATAGCCATCGTCACGCACCACATGCTTGATTTTTTGGCCGTTAACGCCGCCGCTGGCGTTGATGTGGTCAAAGTAGATCTTGGCGCCCAAGACCATGTCTTTGCCGGTTTCTGCCAGCACACCAGACAGCGGTGCCACTTGGCCCACCACAATTTCTGCATGCGCTTGGCCCACGCCTTGCAGCGCACCCAGGGCACACAACAAGGTACAGAGTTTTTTCCATTGCTTGATCATGACGAGCCTCCCTTATGACAAAAAGCATTAGCAAGTTTTAAACCAGTACCAAACCTGGTTCAAAGCTGCACAGTGTTTTTTTAAATAGCTATTTGATCAGTGCCAATGCGTCTTTGAACGCTGGGTGCTCACACCCGCGCAGCCACTCGCACACCACCATCTCCGTGGTCAGCAGCTCGGCCCCGGCTGCGGCCAAGCGGTCAAAGGCGGCGTCGCGGTTGCGTTCGGTGCGGGAGCCGCAGGCATCGGTGACCACCCACACCTCAAACTCGTCTTCCATCAAATCGAGTGCGGTTTGCAACACGCACACATGGGCTTCGCAGCCTGCAATGATGATGCTGCCGCGCTCGGGCTGGCTTTGGGCAGGTTTTTGTAAATGGCGTGGCAGGCTGCGGGCATTACCGCCCTGCTGCGGCTTGGCCGGGGGCCGCAGCCATTCGCCCAGGCCCTCTTCAGCCGCGCTGAACTGCATTTTGGCCAGTGTTTTTTGGCACAAACCGCGCAGGGCGGCATCGTTAGGCCCTAAACGCGAAGGGTTTTGCTCGGTGCCCCAAACGGGCACCTCTAGCAACTTGGCAGCCTTTGCCAGCAAGCGGGCATTGGCCAGCACGGCAGACCCCTCAAAAATGGCGGGCATTAAGCGTTCTTGGTAGTCGATGAGGACCAGTTGCGATTGTTCAGAGTCAAGCAGCATGGGCAGGGGCGCAGTGCGCCATTCAAAAAACAGACCTGTTGATTGTGCCGCCTGTCTGCGGCGTACTGATGCCCAACAGGTGCAGCAGCGCCTGATGTTGTAAACGCAGCAACTGGCCTTGGGGGCTGTCGGTCAGCAGGTAAATCCACCCGTCTGGCCCCTGGCGCACATCGCGGATGCGGCCCAGGGCCAAGTCGCCGCCGCCCGGGCCTTGTACTTTTTCTTCTCGCAGCAGGCGGGTGCCGTGCCACACCAGCCGGTGCAAAGTACCAAACTTCAGCGAGCCCACCAGCATGCTGCCCTGCCAAGCCTTGCCATAACGTGTGCTGGTGACCCATGCCATGCCCGACGGCGCAATCGATGGCACCCAGTAGTGCAAGGGTTGCTCCATACCCGCTTGGGCGGTGCCTTTGCCTATGGCGCCGCCGCCGTAGTTTTCACCGTAGGTAATTACAGGCCAGCCATAGTTGCGGCCTGCCTGGGGGCGATTGATTTCGTCGCCACCCTGGGGGCCGTGCTCATGTATCCACAACTGGCCGTCTGGCCCCAAGCTAGCACCCTGGGGGTTGCGGTGGCCCCAGCTCCATATCTCGGGCAAAGCGCCGGGTCGGCCCTGCACAGGGTTGGTAGCGGGCACGCTGCCATCTGGTGCTATGCGCACCACTTTGCCGTGGTGGTTGCCCAAGGTTTGTGCGTCGGCCATAAAGGTGTAACGCTCGCCCAGCACCAACCACACATCGCCGCCTGGGGCTTGCACAATGCGGCAGCCAAAGTGCAGGCGGCTGTCTACCTTGGGTTTTTGGCTGAAGATGACTTTGACATCCCGCAGGGTGTTGGCGGCTACGTCGAGCACAGCGCTGGCAAGGGCCGTGCTGTTTTTGTTGCTACCGTCAGCAGCAGGCTCGGCATAGCAAAAAAAGATGCGCTGGTTGTTGGCAAAGTCAGCATCGGTTACTACATCCAGCAAACCGCCCTGCCCGGCTGCCGACACGGGCGGCAGGCCTGCCAGGGGGGCAGCCAGTTTCCCATTGGGCTGCACCACCCTCATGCGGCCTGGGCGCTCAGTCACCAAAAAGCGGCCCTGCGGCAAGAACGCCACCGCCCAGGGGTTTTCTAGCCCACGGGCTACCGTAACCGCAGTGGCGGGTTGGGCATGCAAGACGACACTATTTGCTATCAAAACAATAGCTACAAGTGCTTTTGATACTAAGGCATAGTGCGATTTTGGCTTCAAAATGGTCTTTCAGCGCCCGCCAAGGGCTGTTTGAGCATAAGTTGTACCCCAGATGAACAGCTTAGGCGCATGGCGTGGGCCTTGTTGCACTGGCATGCAAAGCCCACGCCCTTTAGCCGGGCAAACACTTACGCAAGGGCCGTGCGCAGACCATGTTACCCTTGCGCCCCATGAACCGTTGGCTTTGTACCCTTTTGCTTGCCGCTTGCAGCTTGACTGCTGTTGCTGCACCTGACCGGGCCCCTGCGGACGACATGAACAAACTGCTGGCAGACAAAGGCTTACGCGCACAGCTTGAGGGCGCACGCCAGACAGTTGCCACCACCGCCCACACGGTGGCCGACCAAGCATCAGAACTTGTGCTGACCTCCATGGGTTTTTTGGGCGTACCTTACAAGCGCGGCGGCAACAGTTTTGAGGGTGGCTTTGATTGCAGTGGCTTTGTACGCGCCATTTACGAGCAAACCCTAGGCTTTATCTTGCCGCGCCGCGCCAACGAGCAAGCGGCCGCCACCCAAGCCATCGACAAACAGCAACTACGCCCAGGCGATTTGGTGTTTTTTAACACCATGCGCCGCGCCTTCAGCCATGTGGGCATTTATGTGGGTGACCACAAATTCATCCATTCGCCCCGCAGTGGCGGCGAGATCCGGGTAGAAGACATGCGCGTGTCTTACTGGAGCAAACGCTTTAATGGCGCAAGGCGTGTTGCAGCGCTGGAAGAACCCAACGCACAGACACCTAATAACCTGTCTGCAAGCGATTTCTACGGCCCGCCCGCGCCCAACGCAACGCCCGCTGCATCTGTTCTGCCCTGAAATTTTGCGGCTTCTTTCAAGAAGCGCATGGCACAAAAAATACGCTTTGAGCATTTAGCTGCGCCACAAATATGCGTGGCTGATACCATCGCGCCCGTTTTCAATAAGGGATGAGAAATGGATACGCCACAAGAAAATGCCGTGCCAACGGCACCCAACCCTGCCCCAAGCACCCAAACCCTGGATATTCGCTTTACCGCCAGCGGCAGCGAGTATTTCCGCATCTGGATTGTGAATTTACTGCTAACGCTGGTCACATTAACCCTGTACCTGCCTTTTGCCAGGGCGCGCAAAACCACTTATTTTCAGAACAACACTTTGGTGGGCGGGCATGCGCTGGGCTTTCATGCAGATCCCTGGAAGATGTTTCGCGGCTATCTGGTAGCGCTGGGCCTGGGCTTGGGGTATTGGGCAGTGAGCAAATTTGCGCCTGCCTTTGCATGGGTTGCGCTGCTGGTACTGCTGGCCGTGTGGCCAGCGCTATGGCGGGCGTCGCTGCAATTTAGGTTGCGCAACACCAGCTGGCGCGGTGTACGGATGGACTTTGCCGGCGACATGCTTGGCGCGTATTTGGCCCTGCTTCCGTTTTTTATCCCAGCCCTGGCCATAGTGCCGTTTTTGCCCGAACTGGAAGCCATGGAAACCGAAGGCGATCTGCCCAGTGGAAACATAAGCGCCATCATCGGCTTTACGGTTTTGGGCTTTATCTTGCTGGCGCCATGGTTAATGGCACGCCTTAAGCGCTACCAACAAGGCGGCTACATGTTTGCGCAAGAGCGCACCCAACTCAAAGCTAGCACCTGGAGCTTTTATTTGCTCAATATCAAAACCGCCGTGGTGTATTTGGTGGTGAGTAGCGGTGCATTGATTGGCTTGCTGCTGCTGGTGATACTCGGCGTTGTGATTGCAATGGGTACCGGTGCCAGCTTGCAAATGATGGACATAGAGTTTTTGCAAGATTACTTTTCTAGCACTACTGGCATAGTGCTTATCGGTGTCTTTGTGTTGCTTGTGATTTTTATGTTTTATGGCTTGGTGCCACTCTTTAGCGCTGCTTACTACCAATCAAGATCACAAAACCTGATTTGGCGCCATACCGCCAGCCAGCGCATTCAGTTCAACAGCCAGCTGACCTACAACGCCACCCTTAAAACCATGGCCGCCAATTGGGCGTTGATTGTGATTACGCTGGGTCTGTACTGGCCTTTTGCCCAAGTCAACATGACACGCCTGCGCCTGCAATCTATGGGCATGCAGGTTGAAGGCGACGTTGACCAATGGGTAGGCAGTGCACAGCAACACCAACAAAACGTGCTGGGCGATGCCGCTGGCGACTTCTTTGGCATAGACATGGGCCTGTAATGCAAACGTCTGTGCTGGCCACCCAATGGTTTGATGGCAAAAGCCCAAGGCCCCACGATGCGCTGGTGCGCATTGAAGACCGCACGCTTTTGCTGCTAACCCCGCAAGACACCAGCCCAAGGCGCTATCCCGTCAAGGCAGTGCGTTGGCCAGAGCGCAGCCGCCACGGCCAAAGGCAGGCCCACCTGCCCGACGGCAGCACCCTGGTGCATACCGATGCCGCCCAATGGGACGCGTGGTGGGCCGCCACAGGCATGCAAGAGTCTGTAGTGGTGGGCTGGATGCAAAGCTGGCGTGCCACCGCTTTTGCCGTAGCAGGCATTGCTGCCTTTTTGGGCGCTGGCTGGGTGTGGGGCGTGCCGTGGGCCAGCCGCACCATTGCGCACATGGTGCCCGCGTCGGTAGAAGACAAAATTGGCCGGTACGGGCTAGACCAACTTGACCGCATCTTTTTAACCCCCAGCAAACTGCCTGAAGCAGAACAACAAGCCCTGCGCACACGCTTTGCGCAAATGGTTAAAACGGCTGACCCGCAGCAACGCGCACCAAGCTGGCAACTGCACTTTTATGCATCTAAAGCGCTGGGGCCCAACGCCTTTGCCTTGCCCGGGGGCTACTTGGTGGTCACCGATGAGCTGCTTGCCATGCTCAAAGACCACCCAGACGCCATCATGGGCGTATTGGCCCACGAGCTGGGCCATGTAGAACACAAACACGGCGTTGACCTGATGGTGCGCGCAAGCCTTATCACTGCCGTGCTGGGGCTAACCATAGGCGACGCCAGCGGCCTTTTGACTGCCGTACCCGCTACGCTGGCCACCCAATCGTATTCACGCGAGGCCGAGGCCCAGGCCGATGATTACGCTGCGCACATGCTGCATGCCAACGGCATATCGCCCGCAGCCATGGCCGTGTTTTTTGAAAAAATCGACGCGCTATTTGACGCCCCTAAAGCACCCTCAAAAGCTGCTTCTGAACCCCAAGAAGGGCCAGACGTCGGGGCACTGGTCAAGCAACTGCCTATTGCCATATCCAGCCACCCCGACAACGAGGCGCGCATACGCTTTTTTAAAGAATGGCGCCCACAGCAGGCGCCATCGCACATCAACGACTGACCGGGCTCAGCAACTGGTCGCTGGCCCACACGCCCTCCAGCACATAGTTGCCATCAACCCACTTGCCGCGCTGGCCCCATGAGGGGATATCGGTGTCGCCGGGCACCAAGATCAACTTGCCCAGGCCGTGCTTTTCATCCTTGCGCCACTGCCCCTCGTAGCGTGAGCCGTTTTGCCAATAAAAAACGCCTGTGCCGTCATAAAAGTCGTCAATAAACTCGCCTTCATAGCGGCCTGTACCTGCAATGGTGTAAACGCCTTTGCCATTGAAATCGTCGTTGGCAAACTGCCCCTCGTAGCGATTGCCGTTATGGGCCACATACACGCCCTGCCCCTGGCGCTTGCCCTTACGAAAATCCCCCTCGTAGCGGCTGCCGTCCTCGTATTTGTAAACGCCTGCGCCATCAAACTCATCGTTGCGGAAGTCGCCCTCATAGCGCCCGCCCTTGGGGGTGGTAAACACCCCTTTGCCATTGAACTGGTCGTTTAAAAAATCGCCCTCGTAGCGCGAGCCGTCCTTCCAGGTAAACACGCCTTTGCCGACAAAGTTGCCGTTGACCACAGGCCCTTCGTAGCGCGAGCCATTGAGCCAGCTGTACACCCCGGCGCCATGCATTTCGTCGTCCACATAGTCGCCGCTGTACTTGGTGCCATCAGACCAATGGCAAGTGGCTTTGCCGTTAAGCGCATTGGCGCGCCAATCGCCCTCGCACCATTCGTTTTTAGACCAAATGTATTTGCCCTTGCCCTCTTGGTAACCCTTGAGGTATTCGCCCTCGTACCGGTCTGTGCGCTTGCCCGCCACAAACCACTGCATGACGCCCTTGCCAGACACCTTGCCATCGACACAAGCGCCCGTCCATGTCACGGTTTCTTTGGGCTGTGGCGATTCGTTCCACACCTGGCAGCCCGACTTGGCAACCTTGGTCCAATCTCCTGCCATAGCAGGCGCAGCCAGCAACGCGAAACTGCCGCACAACAGGAAATATTGAATTTTTTTGTACATACAAAGGCTTATACGGTTAAGAAAACAGTGCGCAAGGGTAACGGTTTTGCGCCTGTGTTTTGTGATGCCTAAGGGTACTGAGCGCCAACAAATGCACGGTTTGCGGGGGCAATGAGGGGATAGCCGTTTTGCAAACCGCTGGCTTGAATGTGGCAAAGCCTGGTGTTTTCAAAGCGCCCAAAGCCTTCAAAACGGCATTTGCTGGAGGTTTTTAAGCAAAATTGGTGCTGTGCCTTAGTACATCAAGCACTGTTTGCTATTTATTTAGTAGCAATCTACAAACCGAGTAAAACTGCAACATGGTGAATTGGGGCAAGGTACAAACGGGCTGCAAACAGCTTTGTAGCCACCTCCTGCGCAGCGCTTTGCCTACGCGCCTGCCAAAGCTACATTAGCCAGATTGGTTTTTGACTTGATCTTTATGCATTCTGCAAGCAGTACAACTTTGGCCCCTCGGATCGAAGGACGCATTCAGGTGATTCGCGGCCTGCGGGTGATGGTTGATGTGGACTTGGCCGCGCTGTATGGGGTGCCCACCAAGCGACTCAATGAACAGGTCAAGCGTAACCGGGAGCGGTTCCCGCAGGATTTCTTGTTTCAGCTCACCGCTGCCGAGAAAGCCGAGGTGGTCGCAAATTGCGACCACCTGCAAAACCTCAAGTTTTCCAAAGCATTGCCCTATGCGTTCACAGAACACGGGGCAATTCAGGCTGCCAATGTGCTGGCCAGCACACAGGCGGTGGAGATGGGGATTTATGTGGTGCGAGCCTTTGTGCATTTGCGCGAAGCGCTGACCACCAATACCGATGTAGCCAAGCGGCTGGCCGAACTGGAGATGAGGACAGATAGCCTGGAGCTTTCCCACGATACCTTTAGCCGCAATACCCGGCTGCAATTACGCCAACTACTCGATGCCGTGCGCGAACTCACCACCCCGCCTGATCCGCCCAAGCGGCCAATTGGGTTTGTGACGCAGGAAGACCAAAGCAAGAAGGCGAAAGATTGATGCCGGCCGATCTCATTCGGCTCAGCAAGTTCTTGAGCTTCGTCCTGCGCCACAAGCCCGATGCCATCGAGTTGACTTTGGACCCGCAAGGCTGGGCGAGCATTGACGAGCTGATTGAGAGGGGCAATGCCGCTGGAACACAGTTCGATCACGACGAACTGCTGCAGGTTGTCGAGACCAACGACAAGAAGCGGTTTTCCATCTCGGCCGACGGCCGGCGCATCCGCGCCGCCCAAGGCCACTCGGTTACCGTCGAACTTGGTCTATCGCCTCAAGAACCACCGCCCGTGCTGTACCACGGGACCGCAACCCGATTTGTAGAATCGATTCTGTCTGCAGGGTTGAAGCCGCAGGCTCGCCAGCAGGTTCACCTGTCCGCAAACGAAGCAACCGCGCATAGCGTGGGCCAGCGTCATGGCAAGCCTGTTATCTTGAAGATCGAAGCCCTTCGCATGCACGCTCAGGGCTCGAAGTTCTACCTTACGGATAACGACGTTTGGCTGACCGATCAGGTACCGCCGGAGTTCCTAGCGCCGTCATCGAGTACTACAGATTCTGCAACTACCTCGACACAGCCGAAGCTATCGAGGTAGATAATGAAGTGACGCATGACCCATTGATTGCGCCACTCCGACGCTGATGCAGAACGCAACTCCTGTTCCCAGTCGGATCCCTGAACTTCGCAGACCGTGTCGAAGGTATCAATCACATGCCAAGCCGTACAGTAGGTCTCCGAGCGCTTTCGGAAGGCGCGCTGCTTCACAAAACGAAGACAGACTGATTGCGTCTTACCCTCGTCATCGAATTCCATCCAGAGCAGCAAATCCCCGCCGTCAGTTGACAGCAACGGATCACGAATAACCGCCGAAGAAGCAAACGGCAATTCAAGAATCTTGCGCTTCTGCATCATGGCTTGCCTGCCCGGCGAACAGTATCGAAGGGACCGCCAGGATTGCGGCTCAACTGACCGTTGAGCAAGTTCTCTAAGAACTGATTGCCTGTTTGATTGACACCGTTCCACTGCGATCGAGGAATACCGGCCGCTTCGAGTGCTTGAGCTGACCGCGTGTTCAACATAATCGTCTGACCATCGCGAACGATGTAGTTGACCGGAACATCCCCAGGCTTCATCGCACCAGACCGAAGCGCCGCAGCTACGTCATCAACGCTCCGGCCGGTAAACATGCCTTCGGCGCTGAACATCGCACCATAGGTCTTCTGCGCAAACTTGGCGTCAGCCGCTACACCACTTGCCGTACAAACCGCCCCCGCAGCACGCCCAGCCGCTATGAACTCCGGCGCTATCAGCATCGCGGCTGTTAACAGTAACCTGGATGCAGCATCTGGGTCGTAATACCTCGGGTTGTAAACCAGGCTACGCCCATCAGTATCAAACCCGCCTCGAACATCATTAGGGTTGTAGCTGAACTGGGGGCCTCCAACAGAACGGTTTGGCTGAGGGATCATTTGACCAAACTCGGCAAGTCCAAACGGATCCACCGCCCCCAGCGGATTTCCACTGACATAGCTGTACCGATTCCACCCCCCCTCAAGCCCAATCGGATCAGGTTGGGTATAGCGCCCCGTCTGCGGGTCATAAGTGCGGAAGTAGTTGTAGTGCAACCCACTCTCCACGTCATAGCTCTGCCCCGGATACCGCTGGTGGTAGGCCACGGGTTGGGTTGTGGTGGTGCCTGTGTTGGGCACTGTGTTGGCACTGGTAAAGCGCTTGGCTGCCGTTGTCGCCTGTTCTTGCCCAAACGCGCTGTACGCCCATTGCCATACGGCTTGGTTGTTGGCTGCTGTTAAGCGGCGCGGCGTGTTCAGGTGGTCTGTGTGCACTGCGTAGTGCTGGCCGTTGATGATGGTGGCAACGGGTAATGGCCCTGCCGCTGTGGGCAGGTAGATGTGCTCGGTGCTGCCGCTGCTGGCCGCTCCCCCCATGCCGTATTCGCCCAACAGGGTGCCGGTTTCGTCGTAGAGGTAAGCCCAGCCTAGTTTTTGGTTGTCGGCCGTGGGTGTGCCGAAGATGGGGTCTGTTTTAAAGACGCGTTGGCCCAGGGCGTTGTAGAGGTAGTTGGTTTTTGCCGGGTTGGGGTTGGCTGTGGTGGGGGTAGTGCTTGCGATGGCTAGGCGCTGCTGGCTGTTGTAGGTGTAGCTGCGTTGGCCGTCTGTGGTGGTGTCGCCTGCGGTGTTGTAGCTGTGGGTGGCTGTGGTGGTGGTGGCCGCTTGGGTGCCGATTTGGGTTTGGGTGGTGGTGGCCAGCAACTGGTTGTGGGTGGTGGCCAGGGTGTGGGTTTGGGTGGTGGTGCGCAGGGTGGTGCCTGCGCCCAGTTTGGTGGTGCTGGCGCGGCGGTTGCCGTTGGCGTCGTAGGTGTAGGTGGTGCTGTGGGCGGGGTAGGCGTTGTGGGTACCTACGTTGGCGCCTATGGTCGCAAACTGGGTGATGCGCCCTAGGGTGTCGTATTGCACTGTCCAGGGGACGTTGATGGCTGCGGTGGTTTGCTCTTGCGGGTTGGCGCTGGCTGGGGCCATGAGGCTGTAGGTAATGGCCGTGACGCGCCCTGCTGGGTCGTAGGTGTATTGGCCCAGTTCGGTTTGCGCCAGTTGCCCTGCTGTGGTGTAGCGGCGGGTGGCGTTGGTGGCGGTGGCTGCGTTGGCGTCGGCATATTGCCATGTCCAGCTGGTGGGTTGGCCCAGTGGGTTGTAGGTGATGCCGGTCAGGAGGGGTTGGCCGTTCCAGGTCAGAGCTGTCAGTTGCCCTGTGGCGTTGTAGCTGTGGGCCAGTTGGCCGCCGCTTGGGTAGGTGATGGTGGCGGTTTGGCCAGCTGCTGTGTAGCTGGTGGTGGTGGTTTGGGTGGCCAGTGTGGTGGTGGAGCCAGGAACCGTCAGGCGCTGGGTTTTGCGGGTGACGCGACCGAAGGCGTCTCTTTGGTAGGTGGTGGTGCCGCTCGTGTCTGTGATGAGGCTGACCATGCCTTTGCTGGCGCTTGGCTGGCCGGGGGCGTTGTAGGTGTCGCCTGCAAGGTCGTAGGCCAGGGTGGTTTTGCTGGCGTCGGGGTGGGTGATGGTGGTGGGGCGGCCCAGTGCATCGCGGGCGATGGTGGTGGCTTTGCCCAGGGCGTTGATGGTTTGGCTGGGCAGGCCCAGGGCGTCGTATTGGGCGGTTTGGTTGCCGCTGTCGGTGCTGGCTTCGAGTTTGGCGTTGCCTAAAGTGTCGCGCTGGTATTCGGTGGTGACGCCTTTGTAGTCTTTGGCGGCGGTGGTGTCGTCTTGGGTGTTGAGGGTGAGGGTTGCGGTGGCGCTTTGGGCGTTGGTGATGGCTTTGACGCGGCGCAGGGGGTCGAGGGTGGCGCTGGTACTTTCGTTTTTACCGTTGGTGGCGCGTATGAGGTCGCCGTTGGCGTCGTAGCTGTAGGTGGTCGTTAAGTACCCGCCTGCGGTGGTGCTGGCTACGCGGTTGATGGTGTTGATGCTGCGTGTGAGTAGCCAGACGACTCCTGGGTTGGGGCCGGTGGTGGTGCTGATTTCCTCGCGCACGCGGTTGCCCATGGCGTCGAGTTGGTAGGTGGCGCTGGCGCCCCGGTTGTCGCTCCAGCCGGTTTGGCGTTGGGCGGCGTCGTAGGTGTAGGTGATTTGGTGGCCGCTGGCCAGGCGTGCGGTGGCCAGTTGGCCAGCGGGGGTGTAGGTGAATGTGGTGGTTTGGGCAACGCCTGCGGGGGTGGTGGCGGTGGCGGCTAGAACTCTGCCGCGGCTGTCGTAGGTGTAGGTGGTAACGAGGCCTGTGGGGCTTGTGTGGCGGGTGATGCGCCCTGCCCCGTCGTGGCTGTAGGTGTGGGTGTGGCCCAGGGGGTTGACGGATTGGGTGAGGTTGCCCGAGGCGTCGTAGGTGTAGGTGGTGATGGCGCCGTTGGGGGCGGTTTCACTGGCCACGAGGCCTTGGGCGTTGTAGGCCCAGCGGGTGGTGCGGCTTTGGTTGTTGCTGGTGTCGAGCACGGTTTGGCTCAAGGGGTTGCCAGCAGCGTCGTAGGTGTAGGTGGTGACGCGGCCCGTTTCTGTGACTTTAAGGGGCAGGCGCCATTGGGGGTGCCACTCGGTGGTGGTGGTGCGTTGCTCTGGCCAGCCTGCGGCTTCTGTGACGGTTAAAGGGAGGCGACGGGTCAGATCCCAGGTGAAGCTGGTTCGCCTGTAGTACTGGTCTGTGATTTGTGTAATGACCCCGCTCGGTTCTACATAGGTGCTGATGCGTGGGTAGTCTGATGGATTCAGGGGTGCTGGCCCGCCGGTGAGGATGGCTTTGTCGGCCCAAAGGTGGCGGCTGTAGGTGACAGTTTGGCCCAAGGGGGTTTTGATTTGCTGAGTAGTACTCCCCAAAGAGCCTGAGCGATTCAGGCTTTGAAAGCTGTTAACCCCACCGGCTTGGCTGGTTTGCACCAAGAAGCCTTCTGCGTCGTAGGCAAAGTTGCTGTGATGGGTGCCGGTTTCATCAACAATCCCTGAGAGCAAGGCGGGGGCCTGGGTGCTGTCGTACACGTAGCGGCGTTTGGCGCTGCCAGGGGGGGTAGCGGCTACGAGTTTGTCGCCGCTGTATTCAAAGCTGACAGAGCGGCCATCGGCGGTGGTGACGCGGGTGATGTTGACGCCACTGTATTCAAACACCAGGCGTTTGCCGAAGTTGTTTTGTACGCTGGTAAGACGTTTGTTGCCGTCGTAGGTGTAGGTGGTTTGCCAGCCGTTGCGCTCTACGCGGCGGGTGAGTTTGCCGTCGTTGTCAAAGTGGTGGACGGTGCCGGTGTGGGTGTCTGTGAGCGTCCATAGCTCGCCAACGTAGGTTTGCTTGGTCAGGGCCGCATATCCTTTGGCCAAAGCAGATTGGGTGCTGTCTCTGGTGTTTAGCAGTTGCAGTTGCAGGTTGGGTGTGCGGCTGGCGTATTGGTTGACGCTTGCGCCTCGGCCTGTGTTGAAGTAGTGCACCACACCCCCGGGCATTTGAATGCGGGCTTGGTCAAACTTGACATCGTCCGAGTTGGGTGTGATGTTGGTGGACAGGTGGACTTGGTGGTTGTGTGTCCAGCCCAGGCCCATATTGCCTTCGTATTTGCGTTGGAAGTAGCGGTTGTAGTAAGCGCCGTTTGTAGTGAGTTCTTGCGCTAAGTGGCTACTGTAGTGGCGTTCAAACTCTAGGCCGTTGGCGCTGTTGTCAGAAAGGTCGGTTTCTTGTTGGGTGTTTTCGTTATTGGCCAAGAAGTTGCCTGCGCCAGAGAGGTCGCTGATGGTGCAGGATTGGGCCGGGGCGGGTTGGCGGATGGCATGGCGGTAGCACATCGCGCTTTGAGTACCGCTGGGACGGAAAATCGTTGAATAAAGTGCTTTAGGGTCGTTACATAATGCATCCCTTTTTGCATACAAGACAATAGTAGGGTTGGAAACATGTGTGCAACCCTTGTCCGTAGCCGATATTACGGTGTAGTTAATATTTCTTTTCTTCCAAGTATCTTCTGCTGGATCTTGAATAAAACCGCTTTTCTGGAGGCTCTGGTAAGCCCCCAAGGAATAAGAAACACTACAAATATTTGGACTGCTAAATAAATATTTGGTAGTTGCCTGAATTGATTCAGCTTCACTATCGTACTGACCAGTTGGGTAGCCCGTACCGTAAGACCACACTGAATAATAATCAGGTTTTAATTGGCAGTGAAATCTACCTTTAATTGTGGCTTCGATACAAAACTCGTTGTAGTCATATTGGGCCCAAGCTGAACCACAAAGCATTAAGCCGCACAAAGCCAAAATAATCCGCACCATCTTCAACATACCCACTCCCTCGTCTTCTTCATTCAATCGTTGTGTATTGCACCCCACCCCAAAGCCCTTAAAACAGCATTTGGAGGAGATTTTTAAGCCAAATTGGCGCTGTGCCTTAGTAGATCAAGCACTGTTTGCTATGTATTTAATAGCAATCTGGATGCTGATGCCGTAGGTGGCATTAACACCGCTAGCGGCACCTAGCGTGGCGATGCCTTGTTAAGGCATCTGCCTGTTAAGCAAAGCGCAAGATTCTAGGTGAGCGCGCCCGTTTTAAGGGCTAATGCACTGGCTTACAGTGGTTACAAGTTGTAGCGCAACCGTTCTGCGCAAGGTGCGACTGCCATCAACCGCCCAACAAAACCCACAGCCCCTTTAACCACCTAACGCAGCCACCACATCCGCAGGTGCCTGCACCAGCTCAATCAATACGCCCTCGCCCGCGATTGGGAAGTGCTCGTTGTGTTTGGGGTGCACAAAGCAAATGTCATAACCCGCAGCGCCGGGGCGGATGCCGCCGGGGGCAAAGCGTACGCCTTGGGCAGTCAACCAATCTACGGCGGCGGGCAGGTTGTCTACCCACAGGCCCACGTGGTTGAGGGGGGGGGTGTGTACCGCAGGTTTTTGGGTGGGGTCTAGCGGTTCCATCAAGTCCACCTCTACCCGGTGGGGGCCTTGGCCCAGGGTGAGGATGTCTTCTGTGACGTTTTCGCGCTGGCTGGTAAAGCTGCCGGTAATGGGCAGGCCCAGCAGATCAACCCACAGGGTGCGCAGACGCTCTTTGCTAGAGCCACCGATGGCAATTTGCTGGATGCCCAGCACTTTAAAAGGACGCTGCATAGTCAATGAGCGCCAAGGGCGCTGTGGGTGATGCCTGAGGGTTTAGCCGTGTTGGTGGTCGTCTGCCACTTGGGTGGCGTGGCCTTTGATGCCAAGTTTGGCCAGCAATTGGGTGTCGGCTTCTACGTCGGGGTTGCCGGTTACCAGCAGTTTGTCGCCATAAAAGATGGAGTTGGCACCGGCCATGAAGCACAGGGCTTGCACGGCTTCGCCCATTTGCTGGCGGCCTGCGGACAGGCGCACACGGGCTTTGGGCATGGTGATGCGGGCCACAGCAATGACGCGGACAAAGTCAAAGGGGTCGATGGGGTCAGAGTCGGCCAGGGGGGTGCCGGGCACGCGCACCAAGCTGTTTATGGGCACGGATTCTGGATAGGGGTTGAGGTTGGCCAGCTGGGCAATGAGGCCAGCGCGGTGCACGGGGGCTTCGCCCATGCCCACAATGCCGCCGCAGCACACGCTAATGCCGGCGCTGCGCACGTGTTGCAGAGTGTCCAGGCGGTCTTGGTAGGCGCGGGTGCTGACGACGTCGGTGTAGTACTCGGGCGCGGTGTCGAGGTTGTGGTTGTAGTAGTCAAGCCCGGCTTGTTTAAGGGCTACCGCTTGGTGCGATTCGAGCATGCCCAGGGTGGCGCAGGTTTGCATGCCCAGGCCTTTGACGGCGCCGATGAGTTCGCTCATTTTTTCAATGTCGCGGTCTTTGGGGGCACGCCATGCGGCGCCCATGCAAAAGCGGGTGGCGCCAGCGTCTTTGGCGGCTTGGGCGGCTTGCAGTACTTCATCTACCGCCATGAGTTTTTCGGCTTTGACGCCGGTATCAAACTCGGCCGCCTGGGGGCAGTAGCCGCAGTTTTCGGGGCAGCCGCCGGTTTTAACGGACAGCAGCGTGGCCAGCTCGACGTCGCCTGCGGGCCAGTGCTGGCGGTGCACGGTTTGGGCTTGGTAAACCAGGTCGAGCAGGGGTTTTTGCAGCAGTGCGTCGATGGCCTCTACCGTCCAGGTGCCAGCAGGGGTGGCGGGGGCAGGTTTGGCGGGGCGGTGCAGTGTGATGGGCGCTGCTTGGGTGGCTTGCATGGTGGAAAAAGCTCCAAATTTGAATCAGGGGCCAACCGGGCCAGGGGCCGAGTTGCCAGGGGGTGAACTATGCCGCAAATTGGGCAGCGGGTTGCCGGGTGTGCTGGTTACAGGGCCAGCGCCAGGCAACCACAGGGGCAAAGTGTGAAGGCCACGGTACAGGGGGCTGCCTAACCAGTCGGGCTGGTGGGGGCCGCTTAAGCCTTGCGCAGGGGTAGTGCCTAAGCGCAGGCCGGGCCAGCGGCGCAGCATGGAGGCCAAGGTGGTTTCGGCTTCCATCATGCTCAGGGCCGCGCCTATGCAAACATGGGCACCGGTGCCAAAGGCCAGCGATGCGCGGCCCCTGCGGGTGATGTCAAAACAGGCGGGGGCATCAAAACGGGCGGGGTCGCGGTTGGCAGCGGCCAGCAGCACCAGCACCCCTTGGCCGCGCTGCAAGGTGTGGCCGTGCCAGCGGTGGGTGGTGGCAACGCGGCGGCCTGTGTATTGCACCGGGGGCTCAAAGCGGAGCACTTCGCGCACGGCTTGGGGAATGGTTTGGGCCCACGCCTGGGGCTGGGCCAGCAGTTGTTGCCAGGCCGTTGGTTGGGTGGATTGTTGTGTGGTTGTGCTGTGTGGACTATGTGGACTGTCTATTGCAGGCTGGCTGAGCAAGGTCAGCACCATATTGCCCAGCAGGTAGCGGGTGGTTTCGTGCCCGGCAAACAACAGCATGGCGGCTTGGGCCAGCAGTTCGGTAGCGTTGTGCACTTGGCCTTGGGCTTGGCCTTGCAGCAGGCGGGCCAGCAAACCGTGCGAGGCCAGTTGGGCGGGTGTGCGCAGCAGGTTTTGCAGGTAGGCCGACATACGCAGCAGCCCACGCTGGGCGGTGCGGGTGGTGCCACGGCTGGGCCAGGGCGACCCGATAAAGCCCGCAATGTCGCCTGACCAGGCCATGACTTGATCCTCGTCGCCTTCTGGCAGGCCCAGGGTGTGGGCTATGACGGCAGCAGGCAATGGCCGGGCAATGTGGGCCATAAAGTCCACCGGCTGCTGGGGATGGGCGGTTTGCTGGGCCTGCATGACGTCTAGCAGGGCCTCGCAGCGCTGGGTGATCCAGGGGCGCTGGGCGGCCAGGCCAGAAGGGGTAAAGCCTGCATGCATCAGGCTGCGCAGGCGGGCATGGTCGGGCGCATCGACAAACAGCAAGGCACGGGCCAGCAGTTGCTGCATGGGGGCCAGTTCGTCGCGCGGTGCGGGGTCTGACGTTGTAGCGCCCGTGGCGTCACCTAGCACCCAGCCGCCTGTGCGTTGGGCAGAAAAATGGGTGTCGTCCCGCAAGACGTGTTCGGCGTCGGCATAGCGGGTGACAACCCAGGTGCCGCCAAACAACGTGGGGCTCCAGTACAACGGGGCCGCATGGGCCAAGTGCGCAAAGGTGGGGTATGGATTGATAAGGTCTGCCGCGCCCCACAGCATGCCGGGGGGTACGCCGGGCGGCGCAACACCGGTGGCAGGCGCACTGGCTTGGCCTAGCGCGTGGGGCAAGGTGGCGGCCATCATGCAATTGCCTTTGGCAACGGTGCCGTGTGCGCAGGACATGCAGCGTGGGCTGCAGCAGGCACTTGCAAATGCACGGCCAGTGCGGCTGCGCTGGGTTGGGCCAGCCAGGGCAGTACGCCCCAGCAGGGTATGCCCATGGCGTGGGTCAGCAGTTGGTGCAGGCTGATGATGTTGCCTTGGTGGTAGAGCCAGTCGGCTTGCAGGCTGTTGGCCACCCAGCCCGCCACGGGCAGGCCACGGGCGCGTATGGCCTGGGCGGTTAGCACGGCGTGGTTAAGGCACCCTGTGCGCAGGCCCACCACCAGCACCACGGGCAGGCCCAGCTGGGCGGCCAGGTCGGTGCCGTCAAAGCCTTGGGGGTAGTTCAGGTCGGTACCGGGTGGGCACAGCGGCAGGGCAAAGCCCCCTGCCCCCTCTACTACCAGCCAGTCGGCCTTGCGGGCCAGGTGTACCGCGCCTTGCAGCCAGGGTGCGGCGCGCAAGGTAATGCCTTGCATTGCAGCAGCAATGTGCGGGGCGCAGGCGGCTTGCAGCACGCAGGGGCCTACCTCTGCCGGGGTGACGGGGGCGGTGCTGGCGCTGTGCAGCAAAGTAACGTCTTCATTGGCAAGGGTGCCGTCGGGCAAGCGCTGGGCACCTGCGGCCACGGGTTTGTAGCCCGCAGCACGCAGGCCACGGCTGGCCAGAACGTGCAGCAAGGCGGTGCTGACGCGGGTTTTGCCCACGTCGGTATCGGTGCCAGTCACAAACCAGCCGTTTTGCAGTGCCGTCATGGGGCCACCTCGGTTGCCGCTGCTGTGGTGGGCGCGGCTGCGGCGGCCAGGGCCATGTGGTGCAGCAGTTGGGCCACTTGGTCTGCGGTGTGGTGGGCGCTCAAAGTGATGCGCAGGCGGGCGGTGCCCACGGGCACGGTGGGGGGGCGTATGGCGCCTACCCACAGGCCAGCATCCATCAAACGCTGGCCCAAGGCCACGGTGGCATGGTTGCAGCCCACTTGTAGGGGTTGTATGGCGGTGTGCGATGGCAGCAGTGCCCAGCCTGTGTGGGGGTAGCGTGCCAGCACGTCGGCCATGCCGGTGCGCCACTGGGCAATGCGGGCATGCAACTGGGCACGGCGCTGATCGCCCTCTGCCCCTCGGGCCAGGGCAATGGCCGCCAAGGTGGCATGGGCCAGGGCGGGCGATGCAGCGGTGGTGTAGATGTAGGGCCTTGCGGTTTGCACCAGCCAATCGACCACGGTGCGGTGGGCCAGCACAAAGGCGCCTGATGTGCCCACGGCTTTGCCCAAAGTGCCCATCAAAATAATGCGCGGGCTGCAAAGGCCCAAGTGCGCTGCACTGCCCTGCCCTTGCGGGCCCAGCACGCCCAGGCCGTGGGCGTCGTCTAGCAGCAGCCAGGCGTCGTGCTGGTCGGCCAGGGTCAGCAGGTCGGGCAAGGGGGCAATATCACCATCCATGCTAAAGACCGCATCGGTGGCAATCAGCTTGATGGGTGCGGTGCTGCGGGCCAGCAGGTCGGCCAAGCGGTCGGTGCGGTTGTGGGGGTAGCGCTGCACGTCGGCGCGTGCCAGCAGGGCACCGTCAATGAGGGATGCGTGGTTGAGCTTGTCGGTAAACAGCGCGGTTTGGCCGCTGTGCCCAAGGGCCGTCAGCAAGGCCATATTGGCCATGTAGCCGCTGCCAAAGCTGAGCACAGCGGCATCGGGTACGCAGGGGTGCAGCCAGTCGAGCAAGGCGGCCTCTAGGGCATCGTGCGCATGGCTGTGGCCGCTGACCAAGTGCGATGCGCCACTGCCTACGCCGTACCGTGCCGCGCCTTGGGCCAGGGCTTGCGCCACAGCGGGGTGGTTGCACAGGCCCAGGTAATCGTTACTGGCAAAGCACAGCACATCACGCGGCTGGCCCTGCCCGCCTGCGGCCATGCGCACGGTGGCTGCGCTTGCGCCCAGCACGCTGTGGCGCTGGCGCAGCAAGCCGGCGTCGGCACGCTCACGCAATTGTTGGTTGAGGTGTTGCAGCAGCATGGGGGGTGGGGGCGCTGGCCAGCACTTCGTGCAGGCACAGGGTCAGGCGGTCTGCCAGCCATTGGGCCAGGTCAGGGGTCAGCACATAGGGCGGCATCAAGTACAAAGTGCGGCCTATGGGGCGCAGCAGCAGGCCATGGCGGCGGGCGGCCATGTGCATGCGCTCGGCAAACTGGGGCGGTGCTGCGCTGGCACGCACATCGGCGGCCCAGATCATGCCCAACTGGCGGGGGTGTTCTAGCCGAGGGTCTGCCGCCAAAGGTGCCAGGGCGTCGGCCAGCCAGCGGGCTTGTTGCTGGTTGTGGGCCAGCACTTGCTGGGTTTCAAAGCGCTTGAGCACCGCCACCGCAGCGCTGCAGGCCAGCGGGTTGCCGGTGTAAGAGTGCGAATGCAAAAACCCCCGGGCAATGTCGTCGCTTAAAAAACCTTGGTAAATGGCATTGCGTGACAGCACCAGCGACAGCGGCAGCAGCCCACCGCTGATGCCCTTGGACAGGCACAGCAAGTCGGGCCACAGAGCGGGCTGGCCGGGCAAGGCGGCTTGTTCAAACGCAAAAAAGGTGCCGGTGCGGCCACAGCCCACGGCAATTTCGTCGGCGATAAGGTGCACTTGGTACTGGTCGCACAGGGCACGTACCGCCCGCAGGTAAGCCGCATCGTGCATGGCCATGCCTGCGGCGCACTGCACCAGGGGCTCTAGCACCACGGCGGCTATGTGCTGGCTGCGCTGGGCCAGCAAATCGCCCAGCGCCTGAGCAGCACGCTGGGCCACGCAGGCGGGTGTCTCGCCGGGTGCGGCCTGCCGTGCGTCGGGCGACGGCACCATATGGGCTTGCATGAGCAAGGGGTCGTAGGCATCACGAAAAATCTGCACATCGGTCACGGCCAAAGCGCCCAGGGTTTCGCCGTGGTAGCCCTGGCGCAGGCACACAAACTCGCGCTTGTGGGGCTGACCCTGGTTGCACCAATGGTGAAAGCTCATCTTGAGCGCGATTTCTACCGCCGATGCACCGTCGCTGGCAAAAAAGCAGTGGCCCAGCACCCCACCCGTCAGGGCTGAAAGCCGCTCGGCCAGCTCTACCGCCGGGGCATGGGTGCAGCCTGCCAGCATGACGTGTGGCAAGGTGTCTAGCTGGGCTTTGACGGCAGCGTTTAGCCCTGCATCGGCATGGCCAAACAGGTTGACCCACCACGAGCTGGTGGCATCAAAGTAGCGGTTGCCTTCGTAATCCAACAGCCAAGGCCCCTGCCCGCTTGCAATGGGCAGCGGTGGCACTTGTACTGTGCGCTGCATTTGGGTGCAGGGATGCCACACCTGCGCACGGCTACGCGCTTGCCAGGCGGCGTTGGCGCCGGGCAAGGTACCTAGCATGGGGGCTGGCTGGGGTGAAGGCGGAGGGGGAAACGTCATGGAAGCTCAAACGCAAGGGACCCGATTGTCCCGCATCTTGTGCGGCAGGGGCCCAATCGCTCAGGCAGCAAACTCCAAAATGACCTGGTCCACCCCCAGCGAAGTCCCAGGTTGCGCCAGCACTTGCGACACCACGCCATCGTGGGCGGCCAAGAGGATGTTTTCCATTTTCATGGCCTCGATCACGGCCAGCTTTTGGCCAGCTTGGACCTTTTGGCCAGGCTGTACCGACACCTCGGCCAGCAGGCCGGGCATGGGCGATAGCAGGTAGCGGCTAAGGTCTGGCGGCGCTTTGTAGGGCATGAGCTTGTGCAGGCGTGCGCCCAGGGGCGATAGCACCAGGGCATCAAGCTGCGCACCGTTGTGCACGATGCGCAAGGCCAGCGGGTTTTTGCCTGCGCTGCGCTCTACCTGGGCGGTAAAGCCTTTGCCATTGCACTGGCCCTGCACACAAATGTGTCCAAACGGTGTTTTGCTATGTATTTCATAGCTATTACCATTGATGGAAACTACGGTAATGCCGTTTTTTTGCTCAAAATCAGACGCGGTGACGTCATGGTAGATGTGCTGGCCGTTGGCACCCAGCGCCACCACCACAAATGCCTCGCCCACCTTGACCTCGTGCCCGGCCAATTGACCGCTGATTCCCGATGCGCGGGCACGCAGGCGGCGGTGCACATAGGCCGCAAGGGCTACTAAAAACAGCGGGTCTTCGTGCTGCACCTGGGCATGTTGAAAGCCTTGTGCGTAGTGCTCTGCAATAAAACCGGTGTTGAACTGGCCTGCCACAAACTGCGGGTGGGCCAGCAGCGCCGCCTGAAACGGGATGTTGCTGCTGATGCCGCGTATGACAAAAGCATTGAGCGCTGCGCGCATTTTGGCAATCGCATCTTGCCGGTCGGTACCATGCACGATGAGTTTGGCGATCATGGAGTCATAGTGCATGGGGATCTCGCCCCCTTCGTACACCCCGGTATCCACACGCACGCCCCAGCGCTGGTCGGGCTGGGCTTGCTGCATGGTGGTGTGCGGCGGCACAAAACGCACCAGACGGCCCGTGCTGGGTAAAAAATTGCGCAAGGGGTCTTCGGCGTTGATGCGGCACTCTATGGCCCAGCCCTCGCGTTTGACGTCGGCTTGCGCCAGGGGCAATGGCTCACCGGCGGCAATGCGGATCATTTGCTCTACCAAGTCCAGCCCGGTAATGCACTCGGTCACCGGGTGCTCTACCTGCAGGCGGGTGTTCATTTCTAAAAAATAGAAGTCCTGGTCTTTGCCCACCACAAACTCTACCGTGCCTGCGCTTTGGTACTGCACCGCCTTGGCCAAGGCCACGGCCTGCTCGCCCATGGCTTTGCGGGTGGCCTCTGATATGAAAGGGCTGGGGGCTTCTTCAATGACTTTTTGGTGGCGGCGCTGGATGGAGCATTCGCGCTCGTTCAGGTAAATGACGTTGCCCTGGCTGTCGCCCAGCACCTGGATTTCGATATGGCGGGGCTCTTGTACAAACTTTTCAATAAAGATACGGTCATCGCCAAAGCTGTTTTTGGCTTCGTTTTGGCAGCTGCTAAAACCGTCAAACGCCTCTTGGTCGTTAAACGCCACGCGCAGGCCCTTGCCACCGCCGCCGGCGCTGGCCTTGATCATCACGGGGTAGCCAATGCTTTTAGCAATCTCAACCGCCTGCGCGGGGCCTGCAATGGCGTCGTTGTAGCCAGGAATGGTGCTGACGCCTGCTTGCTGCGCCAGTTTTTTGGATGCAATTTTGTCGCCCATGGCCGCAATGGAATGCGCCTTGGGGCCAATAAAGGCCAAACCTGCAGCTTCTACCTGCGCGGCAAAGGCTTCGTTTTCGCTTAAAAAACCATAGCCTGGGTGTATGGCCTGCGCACCTGTGCGTTGCGCGGCTTCAATGATCTTGCTGCCGCACAAATAGCTTTCGCGGCTGGGGGCTGGGCCTATGTGCACGGCCTCGTCGGCCAACTGCACATGGCGGGCTTCTTTGTCGGCGTCTGAGTAAACCGCCACGGTTTGGATGCCCATTTTTTGGGCGGTGGCGATGACGCGGCAGGCGATCTCGCCCCGGTTCGCAATGAGGATTTTTTTAAACATGGGTGGTCTCCGGGGCGCGATCGCCTGCGCATGCTGTGCATGCCATGCCATTTGGCTTCGCCGCTGCGCCACTGCGTGGCTGGTCGCCCCGGTTGGCAATCAGTATTTTTTTAAACATGTTGGACTAACTCCGTCATAGTTCTTCGCAGGCATATCGGGTCAGCACTGCATCCCTTGCCTTGACGATGGCGTCGCACAACTGATCAGTGCTAACGCTGCGCCCCCCCTGGATCAGCACATCGCACCAAATGGCACCCATGTCTTGGTCCTCAGTTACCAGGGAATCGAGAACCCATACTTTTCCGGCTGACCAACCCAGGGCATGTTCAATTTCAGATGCAAACATCAGCAAGGCCGCTTGACTGGCATGGGGTGTTCCGGGTTTGCGCTCATGGGGCTGTCGATCGGTAAACATCAACTCGCCAAGGCTAACCATGCAGTCGCGTAGTGGAGAAATACAGAGCCCGCCCTGTGGGGGCTCGATACCGTCGGGACGGGGTAAAAATTCAGCTGGGTCGTCAGTTTGGTCTGTGATTTCTTCATCTTGAGTGACCAGCCTGAGATCAAGGCAATCGGTGTCGCAAAAACCCGGTATCTCAGCGAGCCCGTGGGATGGATAGGCAAGTTCGGTACGCACACGACCAGCCTTCCACTTTGAAGAAATAGCCAGTGCCAAGGCCGATACCACCAACACCGCCCATACTTGGGATTTCAAACTAGGCACGGTCATAACCATTGGTGCCATTGGCGGATCGGGGCTTAGATGCAGCACGGCAAGTGCCACAACACTGACCAGAAAAGCCAGCCACAGGGCAGCGTCCAAAATCGTGCGCCAAAAAGCCCGTGGTGTTGGAATCTCGCGCTCATAGCTCTGAACAGGATAACGTTTAGACGCCGCTGGGTGGGGCTGCTCTTGGCTATCGATGTCTTGCACCTTAGGCGTTTGAGAGTCCGCTGTTTTGGGCTTTGTTAACGCGGCAGCAAAGTCTCCATTTTTGACTTTCATTTGGATTGCCAGGTGCGCATACCTGTTCCGTTGGTTTTTTTGCGAAAGGGGTAAGGTCTATAAGGACACGTATCTCTGTCATGAGGCATGGTCATCAGTCCTTTGCGACAGCATCTGCTAACTGGCCACACGACTCCAGAGTGACCGATTTCATGGGTGCCTGAGCTTGCAAGCGCTTCATTTGCTGGCTCACGATGGGGTTCATTTCTTGTGCTGCGCTTTTTCCCGTCCGGGTTATCAGCAGGCGTGTGCCCCATTCGATATCAGCTTTGTGGCGCTGCTCGTAAGTGGCCAGGGCTTGGTTGAACTGTGCACTGGCACCGGGCAATGCCTTGCTGCAACGCTGCAGAGCGGCTTGGGCCAAGTCTCGTCGCACCATAGCAGCAAGGGCTTGGGTCTCTTGGGGCGTCAAAGCGGGGGCAGATACTTGACTTGGTTTAGGACTTGCATCTGCAGGCTTTGCTTCTGGTGGTTTGTAGGGTTTGGGTGTTGGCAGTCGGTCGTTGGTAGCGTCTTCTATGAATGCGGCAAGTACGCTTTGGTCGGTAATGCGTCCATCTTTTTGGCCGATAAATTCACCGTCTTTGAATGCCTGCCACACAGGTATAAAGCCCTCGGGACGTGGGAAGTACTCATCTGGCGGGAAAGGCCGCCACGGTGCCCATTGCACATCTAGCAGCTTGGCATTGCCTTGGTAGGTGCTTGCAAATTTCTCAAAAAATTGGCTTTGTCCAACGCAGTAGGTGCACTTGGGGTCAGGGCTGGTGATCAGCAATATGGTGTAGCCCTTGGGGCTGATAGCAGCCTTTAATGCCTCGGGTTTGACCAAAGACACGCGGGCACCCCGTTGGGTGGGTTGTGCCGCAGCGATGACCGGAACAATTGCGACCAGCAGTAGCGCCAATGCACAAAAAATGGCACGAATTTTCATGGTGGTTAGAAGTTGGGTAGTGAAAATTGCGGGTTTAAGGGGCGGTACTGACCATGTCTTGCCAATGCAGTTCGCCTAAAGCGATGCCCGCAAGGCAGGCAAAGTATTCACGCAGCCAAGCCACATAGCGCATGTACAAAGGGGTAGGCGCACCTGCGGCGTGCACATGGCTCAAGCCTGCTTTGCGGGCAATGGCGCTAGCGCGGGGCGTATGAAAGTCGTTGGTGACCACCACAAATGCATCGCTGGCCTGCCCGCCTTGGTTTTGCGCCATTTGCAGCGAATACAGCAGGTTAAGGTGTGTGCTGGTGCTGCGGTCTTCCTCCAAGATTCGCTGCGCAGGCAGACCACGGGCCTGTAGGTAGCGGGCCATGACGCGGGCTTCTGAGGTGGTCTCCCTAAAGTCCACGCCACCGCTGACGATGATGCGGGCTTGCGGAAACTGCGACGCCAGTTGCAGGGCTTTGTCCAAGCGCTCGCGCAGCGCGGGGGATGGTTGCTCATTAGGCGTGCTAGACCCCAACACCACCACCCATTGCGGCACAAAACCCGTGGGCACATTAGCGCCCTGCCCACTGATGCTGATGGCAAACAGCACAAAGCTGGCCAGCCATAGGCCTGCGCCCCACACGCTGGCACGCCACAGCCTGCGCCGCCATGCACGGGCTTGCACCCACGCATGCCAGCGGCTACGCCACAGTGCCGCGGCAATAGCCAGCGCAGCAACAGCACACACCACAAAGCTGCCGGTGTGCGAGACCTTGGCAAAAAATAAATACACAAAGTAGGCCAGCAGACCCAAGCCCAAAGCCCATAGCAGTGCAGACACCCAAGCCCGCTGTGGCCGTGCAGCGTGGCTTGCAAAAGAGTGGCTTACAAAGGGATGTTGCCGTGCTTGCGCCATGGGTTGTCCAGTTGCTTGTTTTGCAGCATGACCAAGCTGCGGCAAATGCGTTTGCGGGTTTCGTGGGGCAAGATCACGTCGTCAATAAAGCCGCGGCTGCCCGCCACAAAGGGGTTGGCAAAGCGGGCTTTGTATTCGGCCTCGCGGGCGGCCAGTTGCTCGGGTTTGTCTTTGTCTTGCCTGAAAATGATCTCTACCGCGCCTTTGGCACCCATGACGGCAATCTCGGCATTGGGCCAAGCCAGGTTCACATCGCCGCGCAGGTGTTTGCTGCTCATCACGTCGTAAGCGCCGCCATAGGCTTTGCGGGTAATGACGGTGATTTTGGGCACAGTGCATTCGGCGTAGGCATACAGCAGCTTGGCCCCGTGTTTAATGATGCCGCCGTACTCTTGCGCTGTGCCGGGCATAAAGCCGGGCACGTCCACAAACGTCAGCACCGGGATGTTGAAGGCATCACAAAACCGCACAAATCGCGCCGCCTTGATGCTGCTTTTGATGTCCAGGCAGCCCGCCAACACCATGGGCTGGTTGGCCACAA
>Ga0315907_10000077_pt1 | contig 139186 bp, 93 predicted proteins | sample LakEriMetagenome_3_FD_203525 | JGI IMG/M metagenome (GOLD analysis project Ga0315907, IMG submission 203525) | Freshwater fungal communities from buoy surface, Lake Erie, Ohio, United States - Buoy 12 MA123 | ecosystem: Environmental > Aquatic > Freshwater > Lake > Lake biofilm | place: USA...
TTCCTGCGTGGAACGAAGAGAAGCTGCTGCCGGCGACGCTGGCCGGGCTCGCGGAAGCCTGTGCGGGCTGTCCGGCGGATTTCGTGTGGGAAGTGATTGTGTGCGACAACAATTCGTCGGACCGGACTGCGGCGGTGGCACGGGAGGCCGGGGCGAGGGTCGTCTTCGAGCCGGTCAACCAGATCAGCCGGGCTCGCAATGCGGGTGCGGCGGCAGCTTCGGGCGACTGGATTCTGTTTCTGGATGCGGATTCCGTGCCGTCGGCGGGATTGATGAATGATCTGCGGAGGGTGATGGCCGACGACCGGATTCTGTATGGCGGCAGTGCGCTCGTGATGGATGAACCGCTCAAGGGGGCGGAATTCTTCATCCGGAACTGGCACCGGTTGGCGCGCTGGAGGCAGTGGGCCGCGGGATCGTTTCTCTTTGTGCGGCGCTGGGCGTTCGAGGAATCGGGCGGGTTCAGTCATGAACTGTACGCCGCGGAAGAACTGGAACTGAGTCAGCGGCTGCGGGCCATCGGGAAGCGGGAGGGTCTTGGGTTTGTTTTTCTGGAGGCGCATCCTCTCATCACGTCGGCGCGGAAGCTGAAGTTCCGCAGTCCGGCATCGCATCTCTGGTTTGTGCTGAAGACCGTGCTGAGCGGGGGGCGGAACTTGCGTCGGCGGGAAAAGTGCGGCATCTGGTACGACGGCCGGCGCTGAGCGGCAGGCCGCCTTTTCCCTGTCATGCATCCTTCCGAGTCCTTCCGTTTCTGTCCGTCCTGTGGTCATGCGCGGGAGGCGTCCCGCCGGCAGCCGCTGCAGTGTGCTGCGTGTGGCTATGTCTTCTACTTCAATGCGACGTGTGCGACGGCGGCGTTTCTGGAGCGACCTGATGGGAAGGTGCTGTTCATCCGGCGGGCGAAGGATCCGGCGCGGGGGAGGCTCGCGATTCCGGGAGGATTTGTGGATGAAGGGGAGACGGCCGAGGACGGACTGCGGCGGGAATTCATGGAGGAAGTGGGTCTGGTGGTGGAAGCTCTGACCTTCCTCTGTTCGGCTCCGAATTCCTATGATTACAAAGGGCTGACGTATCCGGTGCTTGATTTCTTCTTCACGGCGAAGACATCCGGGGAAGTGGAAGCGCAGGCTCTGGATGCGGTTGAGAGCACGTGCTGGCTTGATCCGTGCGGGATTGATCCCGGCGAGATTGCCTTTCCGTCGATGGTGGTGGCGCACACGGCTTACCTCGCATGGCGGCGGGCGCGCTGAGCTGGTGTCAGGTTCCTCCGAGGCGGCGGAGGAGGGCGGCGCGGGAATCCGGCAAACGCTGGAAGGTGGCGAGAATGGCACCGGCCGGAGTGACTCCCGGTTCGCCATGGATACCCAGTTCGCTGGCGACTTCGCGTTCGTAGAAAAGGACCGCGCGCAGCGTGGGGTCGTTTGCATCGAGCCAGTCGAGTCCGCGGCGGAGCAGGTCGTGGAGTGCTTCCACGGGGGCGTCCTGTTCCGCCACGCAGTCGATGAGGGCGGCGAAATAAGCGGCACAGAGGACCCGTGGGTACGACGACTGGATGCCCGCGCGGTAATGGGAAACCGCGAGTTCCCGCAGCGTATGCAGATCCGAGCGTCGGCTGCGGACAAACGAGAAATCGGCCGAGTAGAAGAGGTCGAGTTTTCCGGTGAACGGCGAACCGGGGCGGCGGGCTCCCTTGGCGGCGGTGCGCACGATGCCGTGCTCGCGGGTCAGCCAGTGAACGATGAGGCTGGTGTCGGAGAGCAGGGTGCGCCGGATGAGGATGCCGTGGGCATTTTCCACTGGATGGCATGCATGGGAGCGGGCGGCGGCGGAATCAAGGAGTCGCTGCGGGGGCCGTCGGCGCGGCCGGAAAGCCCGGACGTCCGGCCCGGATGCGGGCCGAGAAATCGGGCGCGTCGCCTGCGGCCATGGCATCGGCATTGATGTGGCTGCGGCGCTTCAGTTCCGGAAAGGGCAGGGAGGTATCGATGACACCGCGTTCGTAGGACATCTGATCGCCGAGGCCATTGACGAGGATGCGCCAGTCCCATGGCGTGCGCTGTTCGGCGGGGTGCTGGGCGCGGATGGCAGTCGTGCAGTTGTCGGTGACTGCATTGTACCAGTGGGGATGAGCATGAAGGCGGTTCATGGTTTCGAGGTATTCCATGAGGCGGGCGCGGGCCGTGGCCGGACTGGCTTTCGTGTGATAAAGGTAGACGTCCTCGCCTTGGCGGAAGTTCGTGCGCAGGCGGATGAGATCGCGTTCGTCGGCGGCCACGTAGATCAGTTCGAACTGACGGTAGAGCCCGCCGAGAGCGGAGTACGATTCCCCTTTTTCTTTCCGGGTTTCGATGGAAATCGCGAGGGGAGGGGCGTCTGCAAACTCAAAGCATGGGATGGGGTGGGCCATGTAGGGCGATCCCCAGTAGGTGACCGAAAGGCTCAGTCCAGTTAGCTTGCTGAGGTCGTAGGTGCGTGATTCCCAGTTGGTGGTGTAGTCGGTGGGGCTGCGGTAGTCGGCATGGCGGACATTGTGAATGGTGACGAGGTCGCCATTGATCTCTGCGTACGGGGTGCGGGCGACATCGTCCTGCCAGTCGCGCTGCTGGGATGGACGGAGGGTGAGCCACCATGCGAGCACCGTGAAGCAGAGCCCGGCGATGAGACCGTAGCGGAACAGCGGGCGGCGGCGGAAGCGGATGACGAGCGCCACCACGGCCGCCACGAACAGCAGAGCGGCCGCCGGACGGAGCGACCGCGCTGGGAAATCAAAGTACAGCGCGCCCGCGGCCCATGCGCTGAAAAGCAGGCAGCCCAGTGCCGGGAGAAGGCGGGTCAGCAGAAATCCGAGCAGCTTGGTGAGAGGCTTTCGCATGGTACAGGCCGCCTAGCAGGAATGCCGGGCGGGTGCAAGAGCCCGAACCATGCCGGCGCATGCAGCCATCTGGCGGTTGCGTGTGCGGATCACCACGGCATGATCGCCAATCTCATCCATGCCGGGATGGCGAAATTGGTAGACGCGCCAGACTTAGGATCTGGTTCCGCAAGGAGTGCAGGTTCGAGTCCTGTTCCCGGTACCATGGGTTGGGAGCGATTGGACTTTCCGGCGAATCCGGGTGGCAGCGCGGCGGAGATTCGATGAGCAGCAGAGGAGGTATTCGTGCGCAGCGTTTCAGGAAGTCGCAGGTTCGTCTGCGCAGCCGCTCAGGGATCGGCGGTCTGCAGGTCTGCTGGGATGACGGGAGGCAGTACGTGTGTTCCGGTCGATTCGGGAGAGAGGCAATCCGGGTAGCCGTAATTCCGATATGCGGGAATATCCTCTGGCCTGAGCAGGTTGGTCCATGCGCGTTCCGAGAGGGCCGGGAGGACGAAGGGGCTTGCTTTGGGGTCGGTGATGGGGTTGCCGGTGGTGATGCCGGGATTGGCCCTGAAGATGGTGCTGGCGGGACTGGTGGTCCGGATGGTTTCCATGCGTGCGAGGAAGTCGCCGGTGGCGGTGGGGAGAGTGGCCTGGGGGTGGCCACCGGGCGAGAACTGGGCGGTCGCTGTGGAGGTGGCGATGGTTGCCCATGCCAGCATTCTGTTCAGGGAAGCCCGCTGCAGGCTGGCGGTTGCCCGCTGAAGCCACTGCGTGAATCCGGGAAGGGCGAAGGGGAGTGCCACGAACGCAGCGGGTGCGGAGAAGTAGATGGCGCTGCCTCCGGCGACTTTGAGGATCGCGAGGGCGGCGAGTCCGGCTGCGATGGCTCCGAGGGAAAAGAGGGCGGGGCGGTGGCTGAGGATCTGTCGCAGGTTCCGTCGGGCCGCCGCCGCAACGACGGCCCATGCGGGCAGGAAGTGGCTCAGGCAGAACGTGACGAGCGCGGCTGCGGCGGCGATCAGTGTGCCAGGGGAAAATGGTTTCCCGTGGAACAGGGAGAAAGCGGCGGCCTGGAAGGTTTCCTTGCGGGCGGAGAAGTTGAGAAAGAAATGGAGGGGGGGCGAACTCCATGGGGTGACTCGATCCGGAACTGAAAAGGAATGGCGAGGCGGCAGCCGACACGAGCAGGGTGGCGGTCACTTCGCGCAACGGGCTGGCCGACCTTGCGAAGCAGAGGCGGAGGGCCCAGAGGCCAGCGTAGACGATGCCGACCGAGAGTTTGGCATGTGACATCAGCAGCGTCAGCAGTGCGGCGAGCAGGATGGTGGCAGGCTTGATTTCATTCCGGCTCAGCGGGATGAGACCTGCGCAGAGCAGGCCAAGGGAAACGAGAAACGATTCCGAGCGTACGAAGTGTCCGGCGGTTGGTTCCGGGGAACCGATCAACGGGAGGAGGATGAGGGAGAGGCAGGTAGCGAGCCAGAGCGGGCGCGGGCGGTTCCGGAAGTCTGCCGGCGCGAGCATCATGGCTGCCGATGCGATGCCAAACAGGAGGAGCGGGCTGAAGAGAATGAACGGGACAATCCCGTAGCAGGAAAAGACCGGTGCATCAGAAAGTCGGCTGATGGCAGCGATGGCTTCGTGCGAGAGAACGTGGTAGTTGAGCGGTGGCAGGCCGTTGACGCCGGTCGAGGTGATGCCGTACGTCTTGATCATGGAAGCGACCGCGCTGTGGTAGAGGGGATCGATGTGGATGGATCCATCGGTCAGCCGGTTGTGGAGATCGAAGCATGTGTAGCAGACGTGATTGACACTGAAGAACGCGAGGGTGCCGAGGAGGCCCATGATGGCGGCGTGGGACCACGCCTTGGGGGACAAACGGAATTTCCGCAGCAGGTATGCGAGGCAGAGGAGGGCGGCGGTGGTGGTGGCTGCGGTCAGCAGTGGCGAGGGGTGGCGGGCGACGAGATGCAGAAGGCCGAAGAGGCCGGCGAATCCCCAGCCAGGGTGTCCCGATAGCCTGACGAGCGCCGCGAAAATCAGGAACAGGGCGGAAACGGTGAAAAGAACCGGCAGGGAGGCCGGCAGTTGTCCGAGGTCGGCATGCAGGATACTGCCGGCAAGAAAAGAGAAGAGGGAACAGCAGGCCGTGGCCGCGAGCAGAAGGTCCATGCCGACGCCGGGCAGGGTGGCTGAGTTCCGTTCGCCGGGTTGCTGGACCGGGCGAGGGATCGATGAGTTCATGCTGGGGTGACTGAGGTCTGGCAGGGTAGCCAATGGGTGAGTGACGGGGAGGTGAGGCGGCCGTTCGGGGCAGTCAGAGGTGGGTGGGAAGGAGTGGTTCCGCAAGGTCTGAAGGCGTGAAAACATCCGGCTTGCCGAGTTGCCGGCAATTCCTTGTTGCGCCGCTGCGGCATCCGCGGTTCTGAGGGGTCCATGAAGTTCATTTTCTTCACTGGCGGGGTGGTTAGTTCACTGGGCAAAGGGCTTACGGCGGCGTCGCTGGGGACTCTGCTGGAGCATCGGGGACTGCGGGTCATGCTGCAGAAGTTCGATCCGTATCTGAACGTCGATCCCGGGACGATGAGTCCCTATCAGCATGGCGAGGTGTATGTGCTTGATGACGGTGCGGAGACCGATCTGGATCTTGGGCATTACGAACGGTTCACGAGCGGGCCGCTGACGAGGATCAACAATCTGACGAGCGGGCAGGTGTACACCAACGTGCTCGAAAAGGAGCGGCGGGGTGATTATCTCGGGAAGACCGTGCAGGTGATTCCGCATGTGACTGATGAGATCAAGGCGCGCATCCGGGAGGTCGCGGCCACGGGGAAGGCGGACGTGATCATTACGGAAATCGGGGGGACCACTGGCGACATCGAGGGGTTGCCGTTTCTCGAGGCCATGAGGCAGTTCCGTCACGAGGTGGGGCGGGAGAACTGTCTCTTCGTGCATGTCACGCTGGTGCCGTACATCAAGGCGGCGGGGGAACTGAAGACGAAGCCGACGCAGCAGTCGGTGGCCAAGCTGCGGGAGATCGGGATTCAGCCAGGGGTGGTGATCTGCCGGACCGAGTTTCCTCTGGAGCAGGATGTGCGGGAGAAGATTGCGCTGTTCACGAATATACCGGTGGAGGCTGTCATCGAGGCGCGGGACGTGAAGCATTCGATTTACGAGCTGCCGCTCATGCTGAGGCGGGAGAAGCTTGATGAGCTGGTGTGCCGTCTGCTGGGGCTGGAGACGCCCGAGCCGGATCTGACGGTGTGGAAGGCTTTTGTGGACCGGGTGGTGAATCCTTCGCGCAAGGTGCGGATTGCGGTAGTGGGCAAGTACATTGAGCTGCAGGACGCGTACAAAAGTGTCTATGAGGCGCTCACGCATGCAGGGGCGGCGAACGATGCCGAGGTGCAGTTGGTGCGGGTGGATGCGGAGGATCTGGAGCATGAGAATCCGGCCGAGATGCTGGGGGATGTGGGGGGTGTGCTCATTCCGGGAGGGTTCGGGGATCGCGGCACGGAAGGGAAGATTCTGGCGGCGAGGTATGCACGGGAGCATGGCATTCCGTATCTGGGGCTGTGCCTTGGGATGCAGATTGCGAGCATCGAGTTTGCACGGAATGTCTGCGGGCTGGAGGGAGCCAACAGCACGGAGTTCGTGAAGGATTGTGCGCATCCGGTGATCTGTCTCATGGAAGAGCAGGAGGGTGTGCGGGAGATGGGCGCGTCGATGCGCCTTGGGACATGGAAGACGAAGGTGCGGCCGGGCAGTCTGGCGGAAAAGATCTACGGCCGTCAGGAGATCAGTGAGCGGCACCGGCACCGGTACGAATTCAACAACAGTTACCGGGAAAGAATGGAGGCCGCGGGTTTTGTGATTTCCGGGACCAGTCCCGATGGGGAACTGGTCGAGATGGTGGAAGTGCGCGGTCATCCGTTCTACATTGCGTCGCAGTTCCATCCCGAATTCCTGTCGAAGCCGACAAAGCCGCACCCGCTCTTTGATGCCTTCATCCGGGCATCGCTGGAGACAAAGCGCTGAGCGGCATTGATGCGGAGGAAAGGGAGGGGAGGCGGGTCGCGTTCAGAAGTTCAAACTGACGATCTGAAATGAACCTTTCCTTTTCTGCGATGCTGGCTCTGCTGTCGTCCATGTCCGTGGTGGTAGCTGCTCCCGAGGGCTTTAATTATGAAGAGGCGAAGGTGCCGCCGTACACCGTGCCGGATCCGTTGCGTGGGGCGGATGGGCGTGTCATCTCGAAGGCCGGAGAGTGGACGGGCGGGCTGCGGGAAGAGACGCGAAGCCTGCTGGAGCGCGAGATGTTCGGCCGTGCTCCTGCGCGTCCGTCCCTGTGGTATCGGGTTGTGGGGGAAGCCGTGCCGATGCCTGGAGGCAAGGTACTGAGGAAGCAGGTCGAGGTATCGCTGAGCGGCAGGGAAGAGGGACCGTTTCTGGATCTGCTGATCTGCGTGCCTGCCGGGGCCAAGGGGCCCGTGCCGCTGGTGTTCGGACTGAATTTCCAGGGGAATCAGGCCGTCAGTCACGATCCCGGGATCCGGCTGTGCCGGTCGTGGCTGCGGGACGATGTGAAGGGCGGGATTGCCGGGAACCGTGCGACTGAGGCGTCGCGTGGGCTCCAGACCGAGCGCTGGCAGATTGAGTATGCGGCCAGCCGTGGCTATGGGGTGGCGACGGTCTGCTACTGCGATATTGATCCGGATTTCCATGACGAATGGAAGAACGGGGTGCATGCGCTGCATCCGGAGGTGGAGGCACGGCGTGACGGAGCAAGCTGGGGCAGCATTGCGGCGTGGGCGTGGGGCATGAGTCTGACGATGGATTATTTCGGGAAGGAGGCGCTGGTTGATGCGAAGCGGGTGATCTGTCAGGGTCATTCACGGCTTGGCAAGACTGCCCTGTGGGCCGGGGCCTGTGACGAACGCTTTGCCATGGTCATTTCCAATGACAGCGGGGCAGGGGGAGCAGCCCTTGGGAAGAGGATTTTCGGAGAGACCGTGGCGCGGCTCAATGCATCGTTCCCGCATTGGTTCTGCGGGAATTTCCGGAAGTATTCCGACCGGGAAGGCGAGTTGCCGTTCGACAGCCACCAACTCATTGCCCTGTCGGCTCCCCGGCCTGTCCTCATCACCAGTGCGACCGAGGATCAGTGGGCGGATCCGAAGGGGGAATGGCTGGGAGGGTTTCATGCCAGTCCGGTTTACCGGTTGCTGGGGACCGATGGGATGGCGGCGGCGGAGTGGCCGGAACCGGGTCGGCTGGTGGAAAGCCGCATTGGCTATCTGCTGAGGCCGGGGGCGCATGACGTGACGCTGGCCGACTGGAAGGCGTATCTTGATTTTGCCGATCGGCATCTGGCGCGATGAGCATGAAGCGGAGAGCGATGCTGGGAACCTTGCTGGTGCCGTGGCTGGCGGGGGCTGCTGAGGGAGAAGCGGAGAGGCTGCGCTGGAGGCTTGTTCCCGAGGGCTGGGGGGTGGCGTCCGAGCCTGACATCAGGGCCGTGCTGGGGTCGGCGATGGCCGAGTTGTGGCGCTTTTTTCCGGAGCGGAAGCTGGAGCCTTTCGTGGTGCGCCGGGGGCATGAGAATCCGATTGTGCATTATGCCCGCAGCGGACTTGGCGAGATCGTCATGCAGCTGAACACGCAGGATCGGTTCTGGTGTCAGTATGCGTACCAGCTGGCGCACGAATTCTGCCACATTCTCTGCGGATTTGAGGACGACTATAAGGGGAACCAGTGGTTTGAGGAAAGCCTGTGCGAATGTGCGTCTCTCTATGTGCTGCGGCACATGGCCGTGGCGTGGGCGCGGCATCCTCCCTTTCCGGGGTGGCGGGAGTATGCGCCCAACTTCCGGACGTATGCCGACGATGTGATGAAAAAGTTCGAGGACGTACCGGATGCGGGCATTGCCGGCTACGTGAAGCGCCACCGGGCGGAACTGACGAAGAACGCTTCGGACCGTGCCCGCAATGGTCCTGTGGCGGTGGCCCTGCTGCGCCAGCTGGAGGCTGCGCCGCAGTACTGGGAAGCGGTCAGTTGGCTCAACAGTGCCCCTTCGCCGGAAGGCGAGACTACGGAAGAATATTTTTTAAAATGGCTCAGGGCTTCGCCGGAACGGGTGCGGCCATTTGTTGAGCAGACCGGGCGTCTGGTGGGCGTGGTCCGACGCTAGGAGCCCCTGCTCGCAGGCCCGCAACCAGGGTGCTTGGCAGCCGGGTCAGAGCCTGCGGCGTGGTACTTGGGATCTAGTGGGAAGCCACCAGAAACCTTCAGTCGCGGCGGCGTCGGGCCAGCAGGATAGCGGCCGCGGTGGCCGCTAGCATGGTATGGGATGGTTCCGGGATTGGGGTGAAGGTGCCGGACATTCTCATGGTGAATCCACGGTCCACTTTGCCGGATCCCTCTGTCGTGTCCGGGGCGGAGGCGACCCCGAAAACAAAGCGGCCTTGCTCGAATGAGGGAAGGCTGACAGTCACGGTGAAATCCTTCTGGGTGTCCGTTCCGATCGGGCCTTCGCCATTGAGACCGGAATGCCAAAGGTCCTCGCGGAGACTGAACTGCGTAAAGCCCGCGAGGGAGGCCAAGCGGTTTTTCTCGACGAGAGAGGAAGGGAACAGGCAGAGGCCATCATTCGGCATGGTGAGTCCCCACACGTCGGAAATTCCTGATCCTGCAACGGAATCGATATCCGCGATTTCGATGCTGACAGAGGTGAATTCGCCCGGAAGGAGGCTTACGAGGCTGCCGCTGTCGTCTTTGCGGTGCAGGGAGAGCGTGTAGGTCAGGAAAGGATTTTTTGCCGGATCCCCCGACAGGACGAAAGTCCCGTCATCGTTGAAGGTGGCAGCTGTGGAGCGTGTGGTTCCGGACAGGGAGACCATAGCGAACAGGCCGGTGTGAACCTCGCGGAGCCACTGGTTGTCGGATAGTCCCGGGGACCATGGCCCTACGAGATCGAGGACAGCCGCATGCGATGAACTGACGCAGGAAGCAGCAGCGAGCGCCACGAGCAGCGGGAGGCGGTTGAGGAAGGCCGATGCTTTCATTAATTTTAAAAAATTAATAGTCTTCGACGCGGCGTCAAGCAAAATTTCTGAAGCATGCCCTCGCCCGCTGCCGGAGAACCTCAGGGAACAAAACGGCGCAAAGCTATCGAGAGGGGGCTTCACTCAATGCGCTGGACGCGGTAGAACCGCCGGGGATCCGTGGTGGGGTCGCTGGTGGTGGTGGTATCGCCGGTGGCAGGGATGGAGGGGAAGAGGGTTTGCCATGGGGACGAACCGTTGGTGAAGTCGACCCGGTAGGAACGGCCGGGGAGGGAGGACCATGAAAGGGAGGTAGCGGTGGTGGAGCGGGAGATGGCAGTGATGCGGAGGGGGCCGGCGAGGGTATTGGGCCAGCGCGGGGTTGGGTTGGGCATGGGGGTGGGGGAGGCGGAGGCCCCGTCCGGGAAGAGGCCTTCGCTGATGCCTTTCGACTGGGGGCCGAAGGTGACGGCGTGCTGGAGGAGACCGGCTGCATTGAAGAGGGCGATGGTTTCGCCGGCGCTGTTGAGTTGGAACGGGGTGTGGAGGCCGTTGCCGGGGGTGTTCTGGGAAGGCTCGCCGTCGGCCCAGACGAGGAGGAAGCCTTTGGCGGGGATGGTGGTGCCTTGGGGGAAGGCCCATGCGCTGGGCTGGCTGAGGTCGTCTGTCAGGGTGAAGCCGGAGATGTCGGTATCGTTGGCGTTGGGGTTGTGGAGTTCGATCCAGTCCTGGCATTGGCCATCGGCGGGGTCGGGGTAGCCATTGGGTGTTGGGTTATCGGCCATCCATTCGTTGATGCGGATGGGTAGGTTGCCTGGCGGGGCGGTGGTGGTGATGGTGATGGCATCCGTGGCGGTGGTGATGGGCTGGCCGGATCGGTCGATTCCCTGAATGGTGATGGCGTTGGTGCCTGTCTGGAGGGGGACGGTGATGGACCATGCCGAGCGGGTGGTCCATGTGATGGGATAGGCGATGCCGTTGACGAGGATGGAGCGGATGGCGAGGTTTGCGGTTCCGGCGAGGGTGGCGGTGCTGGTGGCGACTTCGAAGTCGGCTCCGCCGTTCGAGGAAATGCTGAACGGAACGTTGGGGGAGACGGCGCTGTTGACGGCGTTGCGGACGATGGTGGCGCGCTGGCCGATGAAGGCGAGGTGGCTGCTGAAGGGCTGGGCGGGCAGGAGTTTACCGAACTGATTGGCCCATCGGGTCATGTAGGCCGTGTTGTAGGTGGTATCGAGGATTTCGAGGAGGTGACCGAAGTAGGTGCGGGCGTGGGCCGGCACGGCGAGGATCTTGTTGAGGTCGGCGTTCGGGTAGATGCTGCGGTTGGCATCGTAGAACGCGTCCATGTCATGGGGGAAGTAGAGCATTCTGCCGTCGGATGGGCGGGCAAAGAACTGGACATTGTGCTGAGCGCCGTCGCCCCCGTAGCTGTCGCCTGCTCCGGTGAGGACATTGACGGCGTGCCCGCGGAGCCATTGATTGACGTCGAGGAAGGTATTGATCTGGCTGGTGAAGGTGGTGCCGGTGGTGGCCATCCATTTGGCCCATGGGATGACGCGGCTGTAGTCGTCGCGGTCTTCGTTGTTCTTGATGAGGAAGGTCCAGCGGTACTGTTCGCGGTCGTCGCCCATGTTGCGGATGGTGGTGCCGACGACCGAGTCCGGGGCGGGCACCTTGTTGCCTTCCGCGGTGCCATTATCCGTGGCATTGAGCTGGTAGACGAGTTCGTATTCGAAGAGCATGCCATCGCCGCCGTTTTCGTACTGGTCATCGAGGAAGACATCGGTGTAGCGGGCCAGCTGGAGTTCGGCTGCGCCTGTGTGTTCGCTGCGCGGGGCGATCACGTGGCAGAGGTCGTGATATTTGGTCGGTACGCCGCCGGCGTGATTGAGCATCTGGTGGGCGAGCATTTCGCGCTGGCCGAAGCCCGTGCTTTCGGACCGGTCGATGGCGAGGCTGCGGTGGATGCCACGGAAGAGCTGTTCCGATGGGAAGCCGAGGTTGAAGCCGAGCCGGGCGCTGGTGGTGCGGCTGTGTTCGCTCCCTTTGAGGCGCAGCCCGATGTCGTAGAAGGGAACGTTTTCGTTGTAGACGAGGCTGGCTCCGATGCGCTGATTCGACATCAGGTTGATGGTGGTGTGCATCCAGTCGGCGTCTGTTTTGAGTGTGACGAGGCGGAGGTTGTGGAGGCCATTGGTTGCGGCGAGTCCGTCATTGACCTTGAAGAGGGCGCGGGAATCCGGTCCGGCGGCGGGGAAGTTTGTGGTGGCTCCGCGGGAATCGGTGGCGGCGACGTAGAACTGGACGACCGTTCCGGCGGCCGCGCCCGGGAGGGTGGCGGTGAAGGTATTGGGAAGGGAGGCCGAAGGGGTGAGGGGCTGGCTTGACCACGATCCTCCGTCCGGGCGGGACCAGAGCGTGAGCGAGCCGAGGCCATCGGGGTCGGTTGCCGTGATGGAGACCGTGACTGGGGAGAAGGCGGCGGGGACGGTGGGCGAGTGGGAGAGGCCAGCGAGGGTGGGACCGGCGTTGGCTATGGCGGTGCTGTTGGGGGCACCGGGTGTGCCGATGGGGGAGCGGCCGGCAAGAATGGTTGTGCGGGCGAGCCTGTTGAAATAGAGCCGGGTATTGAGCTGGCGGCACCCACTGATCCATTTGGCGCGGAACGAGATCTGGTAAGTGCGTCCGTTCACGACGCTGCGGGACGCGGCGAAGGTGGTTTCCGCGTGATTCGACATGTGGTCCGTGCTGCCGGTGGCGACGAGGCGGAGGACCTTGTTGCCCGGCTGGTCGGGGTCATCGATGACGGTGCCCGAGTGATTCCCGATGATGCGCCACTTGGAGGCATCGGTGGTGAACGTGCCATTCTGGAGCATGGCGACCGGGGTGCCGGTGGGGGATTCCGTGACGGTGATGTCGTCGAGCAGGACTTCACCTTTGTCGAGGAGGCCGATCACGAATTCGCGCCACTGGGTGTCCGGTCCGATCTGGCTGGCGGCGGCGAGGCCGGAATAGGTATAGGTTTGCCATGACGAGCGCGAGGATTCGTCACTGGCTGCCCAGCTGGAACCGATGTCATTGTCCGCGCGTGGGTCGCGCAGTTCGAGGCTTGAGCCACCAGCGTCGGCGGCTTCCGGCCAGCTGCCGTCGTCGTAGTAATGGACCGAGTCGGCCGGGTTGCCGGAGGCATCGCTGAGCGTGATGCGTTCGCCCCTGCGGGAGAGGGAGCCCGAGAAAGGCCCGAGCGGGGCGAGGCCGGGGAATTGACTGGCGAGAGCAGAGGGATTGCTGGCGACGACGAGGTGGCCTCCTGCCGGGATGGCGGCATTGGCTGGGAAGGTGAAATCGATGCCGCTGGTGAAGTGCCATCCGGCGAGGCTGACTGGTTCACTGGAGCGGTTATGGAGTTCGATCCATTGCTCGTCCGAGCGCTGGAAGGGAATGGCTGGCTGGCCGCCGGAGGCGGGCGTTTGGAGGGTGGGGGGCGCGTGGTAGAGGATTTCGCTGATGACGATGGCCTGTGAAAGGGCCACGTGGTTAGGGGTTCCTCGTGTAGGGGTGGAGGGGTTCAGGAATGGCCCCGAGCCATCTGGGAAGCGGGCCGATCCCGTGGCGGTGGTGGTGGCAGCGTCGGCCACGGCGGCAGCATTCGGGTGGAGGAGGAAGAGTCGGTCACCAGGCGCGAGCGGGAAGCCCGTCTGCTCCGTTGTGATCACGAGGAAACCGTTGGGTGGGATTGATTGGGCGGGGATTGTCCATGACTGGTCCGGTCCGGCACCCGAGCGTTGGAGGATGAAACCGGCCGAATCGATGGGAGAGGGGCTGCGGTTGACCAGTTCTGCGAGCCATGGACTGCCGGGCGGGGCGATTTCGTTGATGACGAGGCTGGTGGCTGGGAGCGACTGCGGGCCATCGGGTCCGATGATGGCGGTGAGGCCGGCACCGAAGACCATGCCGGAATCGCTCGGGCTGGCCTGATGGACTTCGACGGCGAGGACATTCTGTCCCTGGCGGAGGGCGGCTGATGGCAGTGGGATGCGGGTGAGGAGCGGAGTATCGGCGACTGCGGACGAGGCGAGGGTGGAGAAGGTGAGTGGTCCGTCCGGCAGGTTATGGCGGTGGATTTCCGTGCCGTTGAGGTAGATGGCGGCGGCGTCGTCGACGGCGAGGTCGAGCAGGAGGGAAGTGCGGGCTTTGGGGTCGTCGAGTTGGAACGAGCGGCGGAAGTAGGTGGTGACGGGAGTGGACGGGAGTTCCGTGATACGGAGTTCGTCATTTGCCATGAGGCGTCCATCGCCGCTGAAGTAGACCGCGCTTTCCGGATTGGCGAAATCCATGGGGGAACGGTTGCCCGCGGCGAGGGCTGCGACCTGGGCAGCCGAGAGGGGTCGGTCCCAGATGGCGACGTCGTCGAGGGCCCCGTTCATGTAGCCGGTGCCGTCCCCGCCCCATGCACCGATGGTGAGCGGGGTTGCCGGGTTGCTGTTCATGGGAGCGCCGTTGGCGGAGCCTTGAAAGGCGCCATCGATGTAAAGGGTGCTGCCATCGGGACCAAAGGTGACGGCGATGTGGTGCCATGCCGAGCCCACGGCAGCGGAACTGGTGAGGAGGATCGGTGCGGGGCCACCCGACTGGCGCCAGACGAGACGGGCCGTGGCTGGGTTGCTGGAATTGAGGCTGAGGATGGTATCCGAGAAGGCACCATTGGCCTGGCGGGCCGTGATGGCTCCGAAGGTTCCGCAGCAGTCTGCATCCTGGGTGACGCCGTTCCAGCGGGCCCAGAGGCTGATGGTGCCTGCGGCTGCGGCGTTGAGTCCGCCGCCCCCCGGGATGCTGAAGAACTGGGTATTGCCGCTGAAGGCGACGGCTGCGCCGGCCGTGCCCGCGCGGTCCGCGGTGGCGGTGGGTAATCCTGTGGGGACGCCATTCGAGCCCCGGGTGGCGGTGGCGTTTCCGTTGAGGGGCCAGTAGCCCACGAGTGAAGCCGAGTTCAGTCCTGCCCAGCCGGCCTCGTCGAATTCCGGTTCTTTCCATGCCGATCCGCGGTCGGTGCCCGAGGCGTCGTAGCGCCAGAGGGCATTGAGGGGGATGAGGGATCGCGAGGTGACCTTCGTGTCTGGGAAGTTGCGGCCGCCCGGGGTGCCGCCGGATACGATGCTGGACGTCCAGAGGGCGGGATCGTCGCTGGGCGTTCCGGGATCGCGTTTGGCGAGAGAGGCACCGGATCCATCCGGGGCGACCGGCCAGTCGCCTCCGTCGCGGTAGTCGAGCCGGTCCATGAGGCGGTCATTGAGGTCGCGCAGTTCCACGCGCTCGCCTGAGTTGGCAAGATTTCCGGAGAACGGGCCGAGGACGGTGGCGAGGCCCGTGGCGGATCTGACGGCGTCCGGGTTGGCGGCGATCACGAGGTATCCCCCGGCGGGGATGATGGTGCCTTCAGGGAAGCGGAAGCGGACGGCTTCGCTGAGTTGCCAGTTCGACAGATCGATGTCGATGGCCATCTGGTTATGGAGTTCGATCCATTCCCCGGCCTGGTAGGAAGCGGGTGGATGGTAATGGAGTTCGTTGAAGACGACGACGCTGTCGGCGGCAGTGGCCGCGGTGGCGAGAGACGACAGCAGGGCAGCGCAGAAGAGGGGAGCACGCATGGGATTGCGTGCGATTTCATCCGATCCTGGCTTGGAGCACAAACAAAATCACGCGGGAGGGGACTGGGAGGCCTGGAGGCTCTGCCCCTTTATGGTGGTCAGAACCTTGTGATGGCGAGCCGGACGAAGCGGTTCGGGGATGGAGCGACGCGGAGGGTCACGGTGCGGAGGGGGTTGTCCGGGTTCGGGGAATCGCTGACGACCTCGATGCCGTCTGCGAGCGGGCCCGGAGGAAATGTTCCGCCGGGGAGAACGGGTGGTCCGGCCGGAGACCATTGGAGGAGGTTCGTGGAGCTTTCCAGTTGCCAGCGGAGGTCGCCCGGGCGGGAATCGCGGGAGAAGCGGAGTTCGGGTCCTGAAGCCACGGGGGCGAACGGGTTGGCGTGGTCCCGGGAGCGTGGGTTGGTACCGAAGGCATATTCGAGGACATTGGGAAGCCCGTCGCCGTCAGCGTCTTCCCGGTCGTTGGCCGGGGCTCCCGGGAGGAGATCCGGGAAGTACTGAGCGAGCCATGATTCGCGGAACGAGGGGACGGGGCCGTCCGTCCATGCGATTTCCAGGGAAGGCCGGGCCGCGGGATCCGGGTGGGATCGGCCCGCGAAGCGTTTTGCCGAGACCGTGCGGCTGGGACGGTTGGTGGTGTCCGCGGGGTCGCGGAGGATCCAGCCGTGATTGCCGGAGGGATTGGCGAGCCACGACTGGACGTCTGCGAGAAGGCCTTGTCCCGACCATGCGTAGCGGTTGTTGCCATCGACTGTGGTGGTGCTGGAAGCCGCCGGCAGGAAATCGCCTCCGGGGGTTGTCCAGAGTCGGTCGGGGAACGAGGCGTGGGTGAACGTGGCGTCTGCGGGGGCTGCGGCCGTGCCGGCTCCGCCGGGATTTCCGGCGTCCGAGGATCCTTCCGACCATGGCGTTGTGAGCGGCTGGAGTTGGAAGGGGAATGGTCCGACAATTGTCTTGTCCATGGTGAGGCGCAGGGTGGCGGAATCCACGCGGGCTGTCGGTGGGATGGAAGAGAGGTCGAATCCGAGGAGGGCGCGCCGGTGGTAAAGGGAGTTCGTGCCTGCGGTGACACCGCTGAAGAGCCATGCGCCCGCGCCATTGGCGAGCGCTCCGTTTTCTTCAAAGAGCGTGGCGTCGCGGGTGGGAGTCAGGGTGACGGTTCCGGCGCGGACGGGGACAAGGCGGTAGACGCCGCCGGCTGGCCTGCCATTGGCCAGTTCGAGGACACCGGCGGTCGTTTTGGTGCCTACGTAGAGTTCGCCTGATTCGTCTTCGCCGAGTGTGAGGACGCGGAGGGCGAATGGATTTCCCTGGGCGAGGGGGATGGCTTCCTCGAGGAGGAATCGGCCGCTGAGCGGGGCGGTTTCCTGAAGCGACATGAGTCGGCCGCTGGAGACGCCCGAGGTGGCTCCGTAGTCGCCGAAGACGTAGCGTCCGCGCAGTTCCGGGATGGCCTGACCGCGGTAGACATAGCCACCGGTGACTGAGAGGCCGAGGGCGGGGAGGCCGGCCGATGGGGAGATGCCCGGGTGCTGGTACTGGGCGATGGGAGCGATGAGGTTCGCTGGTGCCGTGGGCATTCCGGTGGAGAACGAAGTGGTTTCCGTGCCCTCGCGGTAGCGCCAGCCGTAGTTGCCGCCGCGGGTGATGAGGTTGATTTCCTCGATGCGGTCCTGGCCGACATCGGCGGCGAAGAATCGGTTGGTGCCGCCGGGCCGGGAATCGAAGCTGAAGCGCCATGGATTGCGGAGGCCGAAGGCGAAGATTTCGGGTCGGGCTCCCTGCTGGGAAGCGAACGGATTGTCGCCGGGGATGCCGTAGCTTCCGCCCGGGCCATTGGAACCGAAGGGATTGATGCGGAGGATCTTGCCGAGGAGGCGGCGCAGGTCCTGGCCATTGCCGAGGGCATTGGTGGGACGACTGGCGGTGCCGCCCGAGTGGCCTGCGGACGAATCTTCCCGGCCGCCGCCGTCGCCGGAAGCAATATAGAGGAAGCCATCCGGTCCGAAGGCGAGTTGGCCGCCATTGTGATTCGACTGAGGCTGATTGAAGCGGAGGAGGGTGCGGTGGGAAGAGGGATCGGCCGCGTCCGGGTTGGTGGCCGAAACCATGTATTCGGCGAGGACCGACATGTGATTGACCGGGTCCGTCGTCCCGAGGATCGGGTCGGTTTCCGCGGGGAGGTCGGACGGGGCGCTGTAGTAGACGTAGAATTTCCGGAAGCCCGGGGAATTGGCTGTATGGAATCCCGGGGCGAAGGCGAGTCCGAGGAGGCCGCGTTCCGAGTAGCCGCTTGCAGGGATCATGCCCTGCATGCGTGCCGTGAGGTCGAGAAACGGGTCTGGGAGCACGTGGGCTCCGCGCATGACCCAGATGCGGCCGGGTTGGTCGCTGATGAAGAGTCGGCCCGTGCCGTCATTGGCATGGGTGATGTTGGTTGGTGAGTGGATATGGCCGAGGAGTACCGGTTGGAGCGAAAGGAGCGGCGAGGGCGTGAGGGTCGGTGCGGGGGAAACGGCTAGGGAGAACGACTGGGAGGTCGATGCGCGGGAGTGACCGAGCGAAGAGGTGGCCGAATCCGCGACGCGGAGGGAGACCGGGTACGATCCGGCAGAACCGGTGGGCGGTGTGCCGCTGAGCCGTCCGGCGGTTGTGATCGAGAGCCATGCGGGAGCCGAAACGATGGAGAATGTGAAGGGATTGCCTTCGCGGTCGGTGGCGGTGGCCTGGTAGGAAAGCGGCAGACCTTCCTCGGCGGACGCGGGAGGTGTGCTGGTGATGGTGGGTGGGGCATTGCCCGGGTTGGTGGGGACTGTGCCCGGGGCGACGGCGCCCGAGCCGGCGGGGTCGCCCAGTTCGGTGCCATTGCTGAGGCCATCGCCGTCCGAGTCCGGGGAAGCGAGGGCAGCCGACCAGAAGGCGGCGGTGGTGCCTTTGTTGGCGGCCGGCAGAGCCGCCCAGACTGCCTGGCCGAAGGCCGTACGGGATCCACCGCCCGAGGGATTGTTGTGGCAGGCAGCGCAGCCGACCGTGCTGCCGCTGGGAATCTGGCTGGTGCGCCATGAGCGGGCGTGGGCGGTCGGGGTCAGGGAGAGCGCCAGCGCGAGGACCGGGTGGCACGGGTTTAAGCGGGCGTTCATGTCCACCCTACGCCCCTCGAGGGGCCCGGGATTCCCGGCGGGGCGGAAGATGAGCGCGGCTGCGCCTCAATTGACCACGCGGGTGGCCGCCTGTTTCTTGAGCCATTCCTCGCGTTTGCGGACGAGTTCTTCGTATTGGCGGCGGATGCGTTCGTTGTTGCGGGCGTCCTTGGTGAGGAAGGAATTGTTGCTGCCGTAGCGACTCCATGGACCGTCCGGCACTTCGGATTCGTCGCAGAAGCGCCAGTCGCAGCGGGCTCCCGAGGTGATTCCGAGGAAATCGCGGACGGCGGGGGAAACATCGAGTCCGGCTCCGTTGTTTTCGCGGTTCACGGGCGGTTTGCCCCCGAAGACGTAGGGGTGGTCATCGGTGGTGAACGGTCCGCAGTCCTGCCACTGGGCGAAGCAGCTTTTGTTGCCTGAGCGGATGGCGATCCAGACGTCCTTGCAGACGCTTTTGGCTCCTTCCGCCTTGCGTTGCTTGTACCATGGAATGCGGGATGCGACCACCGGGTTGGTGATGTCGTTGAAGGGGAGGGCTACGTAGAAGGGATTGAGGCCGGGGGTGAAGCCTTTCGGGCAGAAGTCCCAAGTGCGGGTGCTGCGGTCTGGATTGTCGTACCCACCGTAATTGAGCTGCCATTCCATGTCCCAGCTGCTGGCGTGATTAGGCACCGGGTTGTTTTCCGTGGGCTGTTCCCCGATCCAGAAGATGGTGGTCACGATTTCCTTGCGCCATGGATACTTTGGAGCGGCGTCGCGGGCACGCGTCGGAGCGTAGACGCGCGGCATGGGAGCGACCGCTCCGATGGCTCCGCCGGCTCCGGTTGCGGCGGGCGTCGGCTTCGGGGACGGCTTCGGGGACGGCTTCGGGGACGGCTTCGGGGACGGCTTCGGTGCGGGTTTTCCCGTTGGTTTGGTGGACTTGCCTGGCTGTGATTTCGCGGGTGGCTTCTTTTTCGATGGAGACGACGATTGGGCGGAGCAGGGGGAGGTCGCGGAGGTCAGAGCGACGGCGGCGGCGAGGAGGAAGCGGAGAGCGGTCGGTGCTGGTATCATCCTTTGGGGAGGAGGGTGCCTTCCTGGTGGTGGCGGTGCAATGGAGAAACGGCGGGGGTGAAGAGGGGATGAAAGCGGTGCTGTCTGCGGGGCGTTTGCTGGTGATGATGACAAGGCGGACAATTCTGCAGGTGGCTGGGGCGATCGTCCCAGGAATGGTGCGTTCAGCGGAACCTGCAGGCGGTGGACGTGTTCATGTTTCCGCGAATACCTATGGATGGGGAACGTATGCCGGGCGGGATGGGCGCGGGTTTTCGCAGTGGAGTGACGAGGCGCTGGGGCAGATGGCGGCGGCGGGGCAGAGTGGTTTCGAGCCCAGCGTGGGGGACGTGCGGGAATTCGATGGTCTTGGCGAAAAGCTGAAGCGGCATGGGCTGGAAATGCGGTCGATTTACGTCGGGACGCGGCTGGAGAATGAGGAATCGGTCCGGGAGAGCGTGGCGAAGGTGCGTGCCATCGCGGCGGGGGCGGTGGCGCTTGGTGGCCGGATTCTGGTGACCAATCCTGTCCCGGTACCCGATGCGCTTCGGGGGAAGGAAGCCGACGACCGGTTGCGCTGGCAGGTGGAAGGATTGGATCGGCTGGGCGCAGGGGTGGCGGCCGAGGGCATGGTGCTGGCGCTGCATCATCACGACGCCGAACTGCGGGCCGGAGCGCGGGAATTTCATCACGGGCTGAGCCGGACGGATCCCGCGAAGGTGAAGCTGTGTCTTGATGTGCATTGGGTGTACCGTGGCTGTGGAGATTCCGGACGGGCGGTCGATGACGCGCTCGAGCGCTATGCGGGACGGGTGGTGGCGCTGCATCTGCGGCAGTCGCAGGGCGGGCGCTGGAGCGAAGTCTTCACGGGAGCAGGCGACATCGATTACGGGAAGGTGGCTGGATTTCTGCGGGAGCGGAAGATTGAGCCTCTGCTCATTCTGGAGCAATGCATCGAGCAGGGCACCCCGCACACCATGGATGGGCTGGCGGCGCACCGTGCCGGGGTCGCCGAAGTGCGGCGGATCTTTGCCTGACAAAAATTCCGCTGGAGCGTACGCTGAGGAGATTGACGCGCTGCGGCCAATCTGGCAGTCAGTCGGCCATGATCCGGATTCTGATTTCCCTGAGTTTGCTGGCGATGAGTGCTTTTAATGTCCGTGCGGCTGGCGAGGCCGAACCGCTTTGGCCCGGGAAGCCGCCCGGTGCCCTTGGGGAAGGTGGCGCCCATGTACCGACCCTGCAGTTCTTCCCTGCCGATGCAGCCAAGGCGACCGGAGCGGTCATGGTGGTCTGTCCGGGTGGTGGCTATGGCGGGTTGGCCGACCATGAAGGGACGGGCTATGCGGAATGGCTGGCGGGTGAAGGGGTGGCCGCCGTGGTCCTGCGCTACCGGCTGGGCAGTGCCGGATACCGTCATCCCGTTATGCTGAACGACGCCGCCCGCGCCGTGCGGACCGTGCGTCACCGGGCCGCCGGGTGGAAGGTGAATCCCGGCATGGTGGGCATCATGGGATCGAGTGCCGGCGGGCATCTTGCGTCGACAGTTCTAACGCATTTCGATGCCGGGAAGCCCGGGGCGGAGGACCCCGTGGAACGGCAGAGTTCGCGTCCGGATTTCGGGGTGCTTTGCTATGCAGTGATCACGATGGGTGAGCACACGCATGGAGGGTCGAAGCGCAATCTGCTCGGCGATCAGCCGTCGGCGGAACTGGTGGCGCTGCTTTCCAATGAGAAGCAGGTCACCAAGGAAACGCCGCCATGTTTTCTGTGGCATACCTGGGAAGACACGGCTGTGAAGGTGGAGAACACGCTCGATTTCGCGGCCGCGCTCCGGCAGCATGGGGTTAAGTTCGACCTGCATGTCTACCAGCAGGGACGGCATGGGATCGGGCTGAGCCGCGGGGAAAATGGCGCGGCTCCCGGGCAGGTGCATCCGTGGGCCCTTGATCTGCTGGTTTGGATGCGGGCCAATGGCTGGGCGAAGTGAGCCCGTTCCTCACGGCGCTTCGATGCCGCGGAAGCGGAGACGGTAGAAGCGGCGGTAGTCGGCGGCCGGCGGAATCACGCTGAAAGTGCGGAGGTTTCCGCTGGTTCCGGAGGTTCCGCTGGCGGGCGACCATGCTTCGGCGGGGGAGCGCCGTGTTTCGAGGGTGGCCTGCTGAAGGCCGAGGCCCCACGTGAACACGAGGGATGGTCCGGTGCGGGCGACCGACAGATTGGCGGGGTTACCCCAGATCGCTTCGACCCATGCGGGGCGGTCCACGAAGGGGTTGCGGTTGCCCTGGCGTTCCTGGACGCGGTCGTTGCGGAGGCTTTCTGCAGGGCTCACGGGGTCGGCGTAATGCCAGAGCAGGAGAGTGGTGAGCCGGCCGCAGTACGGAAGGCTGCCGCCCGTGAGGGTGCTGTCGTCCGTGAGGCGGAGGTCGTTTTCATCGCTCGTGCTGCCGTCGTAGCGGACATCCATGTAGAAGAGCGCGCGGGCGATATCGCCCTTCAGTTCCGGTGGGGGTTCCCATGAATCCGTGTCAGACGAACAGAGCGGGGCTTCGTCGTCGGCCGGGACGCGGGCGGTGACCCCGGCGGAGGTTTCATCGAAGGGGAGGTTGGCGCGGGCATTATTGACCGTGGCGTCGGCGGCGCGGAGGTTGATGAGGTCGGCGTAGTCGGCACCCGAGGAATTGAGTCCGGCGCTGTTCGGCCAGAGGTGTTCGCGGTTCCATTCCCCGTCGTTCTGGGGCGGGCTGCGCACGAAATTCGTCTTTGCTTCCGAGCGACGCGTGTAGAGCAGCAGAACGCGGGTGGAATTGGCCGGGTCCTCATCGCAGAACTCGAGGGCTGCCCGCGTGGCAGTGTAGGAAAGCGGACGGTGGGAACGCGAAACAATGTCCTCGAGGGCATCGCGCAGCGGACCGCCGGTCAGGCCCTCCGCTGCGGCATAGTATCCCGGAGGTTCCGCTGCGGATGCTGTCATCGCAAGGACCAGCAGCGGGAACCCAGCCCAGCGGCCGCAAGGAGAAACGGAGCGGGCCAGTCCGTGCGGGCGGCGACTGGCTGGGAACGGGAATCGGGGGAATGACCGGCGCATTTCAGGTCAGAGATACATTCGGGCTGCGCAGCCGACCACCGGGAAAGCAGGCAGCAATCAAAAGACAGATTTCCCGTTTGGGGAACACGGGGAATACACGAATGCCTAGGAGCCTGTTGAAGAACCGGGCCCGGCAGCGGATCCGGAGTCCATGGTGGTCAGCCCGGGTTTTTCAACAGGCTCCTAGGGAAATACCTGGTTTGGATGGGGGGAGGGAAAACCCTGTCCGGTGCCGTCCGGATCGGTAACTTTACTGGTAACACCATCGTCCAGATGGCACTGTCCGACCCCCTCCTTTTGTCCCGGAATGTGATTACGGAAAGATTACTGGAATCGCTGACCGGAATTGCTGTAGCCTTTACTTCTGTCCCCTGAATTGCAAGGCACTGGCCGCCAGTGCCGCATCCCCTGTTCCCCTGACCATGCGCACGACCCTTCTCATTGCCATGCTGCTGCCGTCGCTGGCACTGCGTTTGCCCGCGGCTCCCACGGCAGTGCCCGACACGTTCACGACTCTCGAGGATACGCCGGCCGGCGGGGCGGCCTCGACGCTTCTGTCAGCTTCCTTCGAAAGCGGTGGCGGGGCACCGTCATTCACTCTTCCGGCTACCTGGCAGGTCATTGATCTGAAGACGACGGCGGCGGGCGGCAGCAATAGCTATCCGGCGGACGGCAGCGGCCGGAACTGGCGCGCGGTGGACTATGATCCGGCGACCTCCGTGATTTCCGGTTGGCGGCCGGGGACCCTGCCAGCGCAGGCCGGCGGCATCAATGCCTTCACCGGGGCGGCGGAATTCCTGACCGGGATTGTTCCGGGCGGACCGAATACCGTGAACACCTATCTGTTCCGGAATACCTTCACGATGACCGCGGCGCAGGCCGCGCACGGGCAGTGGACCTTCAACATGCTCGCCGACGACGGCTGCATCATCTACATCAACGGCGTCGAACGCGCCCGCCTCAACTACCCGGACACCGTCGCCGTCAATCCCGATGCCGTCGTCGGCGGCAATGGCGGAGACGAATCGAACTACACCCAGCGCACCATTGATCTGACCGGAGCCTTCGTGACCGGGCAGAACGTCATTGCCATCGAACTGCACCAGAACAGCGAAAGCAGCTCGGATGTGGGGCTCGACTTCCAGATGACGCCGGCTGATTCCGGGCTGACGGCCGGATTCACGGGAGTGGACGATGCCTTCTTCGGAACCAATCAGCCGAGTTTCTCCACGCAGAACCATGTGCCCACGGGTGGCTTCAATGGGACGGGGGGATTGCGGGTCCAGATGGGAAATGTCTTCGCCTTCGGCTCGTCGGCGGTTTCCGGAGGATGGCGGCGGACCTTCACTCTCGCGGCTCCGGCCAATCTTGAACTGACCTTCCGCTACCGCATGCTGTGCGGCCGGGATTACGATGCGGGTGAATACCAGGAAGTGATCTGCGACGTCAATGGCACCCAGTACGGAACCGTCACCGCTCCCAGCAATCATCCGTCCGTCGAACTGGCCGTCGGCAATGGCAATGGCGGGAATCCCTTCGATACCGGATGGAAGCAGCGGAGCTTCACCATTCCCCTCGCCGCGGGAACGCATACGCTGTCACTCGGTGGCTACGGAAATCAGGGAACGCAGAACTTCCAGGGTACTGCCCAGGAATCCTTTGAAGTCTTCTTCGACGACGTGGTCCTCGCGGTTCCGGGAACGACTTCGCTCCTAGCCAATGATACCGGGGCTGTGCCGCCGGTAACAGCTGCCAAGGTGAGCGATCCGGCCAATGGCACTGCCGTGGTGAATGCCGATGGTACCTTCAGCTACACGCCGAATCCCGACTGGAGTGGGGTCGATTCCTTCACATACCGCGCGATCGACAGCACGGGAAGTTCCGATCCGGCAACCGTGACGATCACGGTGACACCGGTGAACGACCCTCCGGTCGGGCTTGCTGATGCCTACACCACGACTCAGGGGGCGGCCCTGACCGTTAATGCCGCCGATGGCGTTCTGAAGAACGACACGGATGTCGACCATCCCGCGTCGGCCCTCAGCGCGGTCTCCGCCACCACGCCCGGCAATGGCACCGTGACCCTCAACGCGAATGGCTCGTTCACCTACACGCCGACCGCCCTCTTTGCCGGAGCCACGACTTTCACCTACCGGGTTTCCGATGGTGTGGCGCAATCCGCTCCCGTGACCGTGACGATCACGGTGACGGACACTCCGGACCCGCCGGTGGCGGTCAATGACAGCTATGTGGCCGTGCGCAATACACCTCTGGTGGTGACGGCCCTCACCGGAGGCAGCACGACTGAGGAAGTTCTGCCCTATAAGGCGGCGGACTGGCGCTACTACGATTCCCTTGTCCTCGCCGAGCGGAATCTGGGAACGGCGTGGCGGAGCGACGCCTACACGGAGAATGCCAACTGGAAGACGGGAGCGGCTGAACTGGGCTATGGCGACGGCGACGAAGCGACTGTCATCAATGACAATCCCGATCCGGCCTTTGATTCCGCAGCCGGCGACAAGTTTGCAGCGGCCTATTTCCGCCGCCGCGTCAACGTGGCCAATGTCTTCAACGTCACGGGCGTCGAGGTCTCCGTGATCTATGATGACGCCCTCGCCTTCTATCTCAATGGCGGACCAGGCAACCGGACCAGCAATCTCCCCGACCTTACCACCATGCCAGAACTGGCATGGGATTACTTCCCGCAGACCAACGTCAACGACAACTCCACGCAGACCTTCAGTCTGCCCGGCTCCGTCCTCCAGGAAGGCTCGAATCTCATCGCAGCGGAAGTCCATCAGAATGGCCCGACCTCGAGCGATCTTTCCTTCGACCTGAGGATGCGGGTGACACGCGCGGTGGCGGCCAGCCTGCTGGCCAACGATTCCGATCCTGATCCCGGTGAAACGGCGACGCTTGTCGCGGAATTGGTGACGCCCCCGCAGCGGGGATCGGTGCAGATCAATCCGAACGGCACGTTCACCTACACCCCGGAAACGGGCTTTGTGGGAACCGACCTCTTCACTTACCGGGCCCGCGATGCGAGCGGGCGGGTCTCCAATACGGCAACCGCAGCAATCTCCGTGGTGATCGGCCCCAACGCAGCTCCGGTGGCCGTGGCCGATACGCTGACCGTCGCGGAAGATGGCGTTCTGGAACTGACCGCTCCCGGAATTCTGGCCAATGATACCGATGCGGAAAACGATCCTCTGACGGCAGCGCTGGCGACTCCGCCGAGCCGGGGCACCCTCACGCTGAATGCCGACGGGTCGCTGCGCTACACGCCGCAGCCCGACTTCTTCGGGAGCGATTCCTTCACTTACCGCGCTGTCGATTCACGGCCGTCCGCACCGGCAACGGTGACCATCAATGTGACCCCTGTGAATGATGTGCCGGTGGCGCGTGCGGACAATTATGCCGGCGATCCGGGTTCGCCCTTCACGGTGGCCGCCGCTCAGGGCGTGCTTGCGAATGACACCGATGCTGATCCCGGGACTGTCCTCACGGCGGAACTGGTGACACCACCCGCAGCCGGAACTCTTGTGCTGAACGCGGATGGTTCCTTCACTTTCACCGCCCCGTCGGGCGGCAGCTACAGCTTCACCTACCGCGCGAAGGATGAGACCTCCGCGTCCGATCCAGCCACCGTGACCATTGTACTGAATGCCGCTCCCGTGGCGGCGGCGGATTCCTATGAAACCGACGAGGACAAACCGCTCAGCGTGGCCGCCCCCGGAGTTCTCACGAACGACAGCGATGCCGAGGGCGATGCCATCACAGCGGAACTGGTCAGCGGCCCGCAGCATGGCACGCTCACCCTGACCAGTGATGGATCATTTGCCTACAGCCCGTCAGCGAACTTCTTCGGCAGCGACAGCTTTGTGTACCGGGCCGCCGATGCCACCCGTAAATCGGCTCCCGCCACGGTTTCCCTCACCGTCCGGCCAGTCAATGACGCGCCGGTGGGGGTCGCCGATACCTACGGTGTCCGGGTCGACACACCGATCAGCATTTCAGCCGCCAATGGCGTGCTGCGCAATGATACGGACGTCGACAATGCAACGCTGACCGCGATCCTCGATACCGCTCCAGAAGCCGGCGAACTGACCCTGCGGCCCGATGGATCCTTCGATTACGCCCCGCCCGCGGGATTCTCCGGCACGCAGACCTTCCGCTACCGGGTCAGCGATGGAGCCCTCGAATCCGGTCCGGTCACGGTGACTCTCAATGTGACAACCAATCTGAATACGGTCGTCATCAGCGAAATCATGTACAATCCGCCGGGAGCCAATGGGGTCCTTGAGGAATTCATCGAGATCTATAATTTCGGTGATGCCGCGGTCGACCTGAGTGGCTGGGAATTCACCAAGGGAGTCAATTATGTCTTCCCGTCCGGCCTGCTGCTGGCAGGCAAATCGTTCCTCGCCATTCCCGCAGACCGTGCGGTCTTCGTGACGAAGTATGGGGCCGCCGCGGCAGTCACTCCGACCGGCTGGGGAACGCTCTCGCGTCTGAGCAATGGTGGCGAACTCATCCGTCTCAAGAATGCCGGGGATGTGACGGTCGACGAGGTCGAGTATTCCGATTCCGGAGACTGGGCTGTCCGCAAGATCGTCAATGTCTGGGACGCCACCAATACGCCGGGCCGCACCCCGGCGAATGGCCTCGATACGGATCCCGGTCTGGAATGGGTCACCGCAGCGGATCCGGATCCCGAAATCGGAAACCCCGGCGGAGCCTCCATCCAGTTGATCAATCTGGCCATGACCAATGATGCCGGACAGAACTGGTCGGCTGCCAATCCATCGCCCGGTGCCGCCAACGCATCCGTGGCCCGCGCGAACAGCGCGCCATTCATCACCGACGTCCTGCATGCGCCGGCCGTGCCCACCCGCACCCAGCAGGTGACCGTGACCGCAAGGATCACGGACGAACTGGCGACGGGAATCAGTGCATCCGTTTACTACCGCACATGGCTGCCGTCGGGCACCACCCCCGCGACCGCCTTCGAGGAAGTTCTCATGCGCGACAACGGACTCAGCGGCGACGGAGCAGCCGGCGACGGTGTCTTCGGTGCCGTCATTCCCGCTCAGGCCATCAACACCGTCGTGGAATTCTATGTCCGCGCCTCCGATGGTTCGGCCAATGTGAGGGCGTGGCCGACTCCGACCCTTGATCTCAATGGGGCCAATCCGCAGCTCAACGCGAATTGTCTGTATCAGGTGAATGAAGAAGTCTGGACGGACCACCGTTCGCTCTATCAGGTGGTCATGACGGGGGCCGACAATGCTTCATGGAATGCCGGGCTGGCGGACCGTCAGAGCAATGTGGCTCCGAACTGCACGGTCATCTTCCGCCAGGGTGGCGAATTTGCGGTGCGTTACCGCGGCGGCATCCGGACCCGAGGGAATAGCTCACGCAGCGATACGCCCGTCAATCTGCGCCTCGACATTCCCGGCGACATTCCATGGAACGGCCGGACGGCCTTCACCATGAACTACAAGTATTCGTACAGCCAGTTCGTGGGCAGCCGTCTCATGGAAGCTGCGGGCGTTCCCAGTGAAAAGTCGAATGCCGTGGGCATGCGCATCAATGGAGTGAACCGCCTGCTCGATCAGAACACGAATCGGACGTATGGATACTACTGCGATCTCATGCCGCGCGGTGGCGACACCATCGATGAATGGTTTCCCGGCAACAATGATGGCAATGGCTACGGCAAGATCCGGGGCAATGTCCGCTGGGGAACGTCGACCCTGCCGGTCATCGGATCAAATGGCTGGGCCGAAGGCGGCTACGTCAACGAAGGCTGGTGGAAGCAGAGCAATGCGCCGCAGAATGACTGGACTGACCTCCATGACTGGCTGGTTTCGATGAATGCAGGAACTGCCGAAACATTCCACGAAACGATCGCAGGGACTGTCGACATCGACCAATGGTGCCGATTCCTTGCCATCTCCACGATCATCAATCACGCCGAAACCAACATGGCGAATGGTGACGACGATGATTATTCGGTCTACTTCGGACTGCAGGACCGCCTCTGCCGCATCATCGCGCACGACCTCGATACCTGCTTCAATCTGCGGGCCATCGGGCTCGGTGACGAAGAGGCTCCGCCGACCATGACGATCTACCAGTGTACCGCGGCGAACTATCCGACGGATTCCGCGACGCTGCCGCAGATGGACAAATTCTACCGGAATCCGGTGACCGGCCGGAAGTTCAAGGCGGCCCTGCGGCATTATCTGGACACGCTTTTCGCGAAGCCGGCCTTCGATGCCTGGCTCGATACCATGCTGGATCCCCAGTGGCTCACAGCGACTCCCAATCCCGGCGGCGATGCCATCAGGAATCACATCAAGTCGTTCATGGACACGCGGCGGACGACCATCGAGACCTTCCTGCCGAAGGAATTCACAGCCGTCACGACGCTGCCGGTGCAGAATGGTTTCGCTCGGACGACCTCGGCCACGAATCTCGGAGCGCTCGGCGGAAAGATCGATCCGGTGCGCACGGCCGATGTCCGCGTCAATGGCATCCGGGTGACCACGAATCCCTACGGGGCCACCGCGGCGGATGAGAATACATGGAGTGCGGGCGGTGCGGTCACGCTGCGTCCGGGATTGAATGCGCTGGTCTGCACGGCGCATGACGAAGCGGGTACGGTCTTCGAAACCCGCACGGTGAATATCTGGTTCGACGCCGCCGGCACGAACCGCAGTGGCACGCTTGCGGCGAGCGAGACATGGTCGGCTGCGGCAGGTCCCTACAATGTCACTGCCGGCCTGACCGTTCCGAACAATGTCGTGCTCACCATCGAGCCCGGCACCACCGTCTTCGTGGCGTCGGGAGCCGCCATCAACGTGTCGGGCGGTGGCCGCATCATCGCCGAAGGCACCCCGGCCGCCGGCATCACCTTCACCCGCAATCCTTCCGGCAGCGGAACATGGAATGGCATCGTCATCACGGGAGCCACGACCGAGCCGAGCCGGATTGGCTATGCCACCTTCGGGCAGAATGGCGACACCGCGGTGCACGCCCGCAATGGAGCCAATGTGGAACTGCATCACCTCACCTTCCTGAATGCAGGCATGCGCTATCTGGAACTCGATGCTTCGTCATTCCGCGTAAGCGACTGCGTTTTCCCGGACAATACGGCCGGATTCGAACCTGTGCACGGCACCGGTGGCATTGCACCGGGCGGACGCGGCATCATCGAACGCTGCCGCTTCGGCAGAACCACTGGCTACAACGATTCCATCGACTTCACGGGCGGAAACCGGCCGGGCCCCATCCTCCACGTGCTCGACTGCACCTTTGCAGGAAGCGACGACGACATTCTCGATCTCGACAGCACGGATGCATGGATCGAAGGCAATGTCTTCGTGCACGCACACCGCAATGGATCGTCACCGGACAGCGCCAGCGCCATCTCCGGCGGCTCGGACAATGCCGACTACAGTCAGGTCACCGTCATCAATAATCTCTTCTACGACTGTGACAATGCGATCACCATGAAACAAGGGGATCAGCCGCAGGGAGGTTCCGGCGTCCTGCTCAACAATACGATTGTCCGCACCACGAAAGCCGGCGGTATCGACGGTGGTTCCGGAGTCGTGAATTTCGATGACGACAATGTCGCCGGGGAAGGGAAGGGCTTCTACCTCGAGGGGAATGTCATCTGGGATGCGGAAAATCTTGCCCGGAACTATGTGCCGGCCAACAGCCGCCTCGTCATGGTGCGCAATCTCCTGCCGGTGGCTCCGCCGACCGGTGTCGAGGCCAGCGGCAACGTGGTCGGTACCGATCCACTCCTCAATCTTTCCCTGATCACGAATCCGGCCACGGCCACCGTGGAACAGGTGATGGCTGCGCTGCGTCCCCAGTCCTGTTCGCCGCTCATCGGCGCGGGCCCGCTCGGCGGCAATCTGGGTGCCGACCTCAGCCGTCCCGGTTTCCGGGTGCAACTGCCGTCGGCCAGCCGCCTGCCTGCGTCATTCAGCATCCTCGCGGGCATGGGGGGGAGTTTCGCTCCCACCGGCCAGCCGGCATGGAACTACGGATATTCCGCCTACCGTTACCGGATCGATGGCGGGGCTGAAAGCCCGGATCTCCCGGTGGGCACACCGCTTCTTCTCAGTGGCCTCGCCGCCGGAGAACACACCATGGCCGTGCGCGGGCTGCGCGATTCCGGACTCTGGGAGGAAACGGCTGCGACGGTGAATTTCCGGGTCGAACCCGGCATTCCCACGGTCACCTTCAGCGAAGTTCTCGCCGATCCGCTGAGCGGACCGGATCAGATCGAACTTCACAACTGGGGCAGCGAACCGGCCGTGCTCGATGGCTGCCGCATCACGGACGATCCAGCCCTGCCGGATCGCTTTGTGCTGCCGCCGGGGTCGGTGATTCCGCCGGGGGGCTGGCTGGTGATCGACTCCACGCAGAGTGGATTCGGACTCGACCGCACGGGCGAAACTCTGCGGCTGACCACGGCCACGGGTGCGCTCATTGATGAAGTGCAGTTCGGTCTGCAGATCCCCGGCTTCTCGGTGGCCCGATCGGGTGGCGCATGGAGACTTGCGCAGCCGACACCCGGTGCCGCCAATACGGCTGTCTGTGAAACGACAGCCACGACCGCCCTGCGCATCAATGAATGGCTGGGATCGAATGCCCTCACGGTCGACAGCGACTTCGTGGAACTCTACAATCCGGACAGCCGGCCGGCCGACCTCAGTGGCTGGCGCATGAGCCAGGATTACCGCAATGAGCCAGCGGCCAGTGTCTTTCCGCCACTCAGCTTCATGGCGGGCAAAGGCTACCTGCCGCTCATCGCCGACGGACGACCGGAACTGGGCGCGCATCACCTTCCGTTCAAGGTTTCACGCATCGCCGATTCCGTGGCCCTGCTCAATCCGCAGGGTCAGCCGGTGGACATCATCACGGTCCTCCCGGGCAATCCCGATGTCTCGCAGGGCCGCACCCCGGATGGCGGAACGGCCATCGTCTATCTGCCGGTGCCAACCCCTGGATATTCGAATGCGAGCGACGTATCTGCCGACGTAACGGTCATCAATGGTCTCCGCATCACGGAACTCATGTTCGATCCGCCATCGTCGGCCCAGGCGGAATACATCGAGTTCCGCAACATTTCGGCAGCTCCGCTCACGGTGACCGGGGTGAACTTTGCCAGCGGAGTAACCTTCAGTTTCCCGGCTCTCGTGATTCCGGCCAATGGTTATGCTGTCATCACTCAGGACCTCGCAAAATTCACAGCACAGTTCCCGGGCGTCGCTGCCGTGCCGTGGACCGGTGGACGTCTCGATAACAATGGGGAGTCGATCCGCATCGAAACTGCCGGATTCGGGCTCGGTATCCTCGATTTCCGCTACGAGGGCAACTGGTTCCCGGCAACCCGCGCGGGTGCCAGCCTCGAAATCATCAATCCGCTGGCAGACCGCACCAGCTGGGATCTGCGCACGAGCTGGCAGCCGGGTGTGCCCAGTCCCGGTGGACCGTCGGCCTTCGGCGTGGTGACTCCTCCGGATACCGAACTCGGGGGCGGCGAACCGATGGTCATCGATGCCGTCGTCAGTGCCGGACCGTATGCGGTGGCTCAGGTTTCCGTGGCATGGAGCCATGTGAGCGGCCCGGCCCCGGCGGTCTTCACGGCTCCGAACAGCGGACGCACCAATGTGAACTTCCCACGCCCCGGACGCTACGAAATCCGCCTCACCGCCACCGGTCCGGGGGGCGTGACGTCAGCCGACAGCACCATCGTGACGGTCACGGAATCGTACGAGCAATGGGCGGCCCGTCTCATGGCAGGGCTGACCGCCGAGCAGCGGACGGCGACAGCCGATCCCGATGCCGATGGATTCACCAACTTCATGGAGTTCGCCCTCGGGGGTAATCCGCGCACGTCAGATGCCGCCAGTCTCGTCCGGCTCGTCAATGGATCGCTGCCGCTCAGCATCACATGGACCCGCAACCCGTTCGCGGTTCCGGCTCCCCTGATCCGTCCGGAGGCTTCCAGCGACCTTGTGAACTGGTCGACCGAGGCCGTTGGTTCCGTTCTCGAATCGACTTCCGGTGACCTTGAGACGTGGACGGGCACGGATGCCGCTCCTGCTGGCAGTCCGCAGCGCTGGCTGCGTCTGCGGATCACTCAGCCTTGAGATTCCTGACAGCGGGCGCGGAAAGCGCTGCGTGGCGGAACCGCTGATTGACCGCGGCGGGTCGCGGCATTACGGCGCTTCATGATGAGCAAGCGATACTCGATTGGACTCGATTACGGCACGAATTCCTGCCGTTCGCTCCTTGTGGATCTGGAGACGGGCGAGGAACTGGGCAGCGAGGTCTACGCGTATCCTTCGGGAGAAATGGGCGTCCTGACCGATTCCCGGGATCCGAATGTGGCCCGGCAGAATCCCCAGGATTACCTTGATGGTATGGTGGCGGTGGTCACCGGGGCCGTCGAGCAGGCCCGCCGCAGCGTTGCCGGCTTCGATCCGTCCCGCATCATCGGCATCGGGGTCGATACCACGGGAAGTACTCCCATTCCGGTGGACAACGATGGCACACCGCTTGGTCTGCTGCCGGAATTCCGCGCCGACCTCAATGCGCAGGTCTGGCTCTGGAAGGATCACACCGCTCATGCCGAAGCCGCGGAAATCACGGAACTGGCAGCCCGCATGCATCCGGAATACCTCGCGCGCTGCGGGGGGACGTACTCCAGTGAATGGTTCTGGAGCAAGATTCTGCGCATCCAGCGCTCGGCTCCCCATGTCTTTGCGGCGGCTCACAGCTTCGTGGAGCATTGCGACTGGATTCCGGCGGTTCTGACAGGTCAGCAGGATCCCGCCAAGATGGCACGCAGCGTCTGCGCAGCGGGACACAAGGCCATGTTCAATCCGGATTGGGGAGGCCTTCCGGCGCGCGATTTCCTTTCCCAGCTCGATCCCGGTCTCGCGGCCCTGCGCGACCGCCTTTATCAGCGCGCGAGGACGTCGGATCAGATGGCCGGACGGCTTTCCCCGAACTGGGCGAAGAAGCTCGGTCTGCACACGGGCACGGCTGTGGCCACGGGTGCCTTTGATGCGCACATGGGAGCGGTGGGGGCAGGCATCCGCGAAGGTACCCTTGTCAAGATTCTCGGCACCAGCACCTGCGATCTGATGATTCATCCGAATCAGCAGCCTGTCGGTGACATTCCCGGCCTCTGCGGAATCGTCGATGGCTCGGTCCTTCCTGGATACTGGGGACTCGAGGCCGGACAAAGTGCGGTGGGCGATATCTTCCTGTGGTTCGTCAACCATCTGGTGCCGGACAGCTACGGCCGCGATGCGGCCAGCCGCTTCCAGGCGATGGAGCGGGAACTGGCGAAGCTCCGGCCTGGCGAAAGCGGTCTCCTCGCGCTCGACTGGAACAATGGGAACCGCACGATCCTCACGGATGTCCGCCTCAGCGGCATGATCCTCGGACAGACGCTGCACACGACCGCTCACGAAGTGTACCGCGCCCTCATCGAAGCGACCGCTTTCGGGGCGCTCACCATCATCAACCGGTTCGAGGAATACGGGGTGAAAGTGGAAGAGATCATCTGCACCGGCGGCCTCGCCATCCGCAATGCAACCCTCATGCAGATCTATGCCGATGTGCTCGGCCGCCCCATGAAGGTCAGTCAGAGCGAGCAGACCTGTGCGCTCGGCGCGGCCCTCTTCGGTGCCATGGCGGCCGGAGCCGTCGAAAGCGGCTTCGATTCCGTGCAGCAGGCGCAGGAAGCCCTCTGCCGGGTGCGCGATACCGTCTACCTGCCCGACCGCGGGCGGCACGAAACGTACCGGCGGATTTACGCACTCTACACGCAACTGCACGATGCCTTCGGAACGGCTCACTGGCAGGGCGGGCTTTCCGATGTCATGAAGGAACTCATCGCGATCCGGGAATCGGTGCGCGGGGCCTGACAGCCGCCGGGTTCCCCCGCGACGACGGAAAAATCGGCGGTGGTGCCCGTGGCAGATATGCTACCTTGTGCGTCTGACTTGCCATGCCAGTGCTGCAGACATTCCGGAATTATCAGATCGCGCAGGATCCCGAGGGAGCCGCCCTCGAGGTCTGGCGCAGCGGCAGCGAGGTATCCTGCCTTGTCTGGGACAGGGAACGGCAGCGCTTCGGTGAACTCCATGTGGCCATTGCGGCCGGTGATGAGGCCATCGAGACGGCTGCCTTCCAGGCGCTCGTCCAGAAATCGGCTTCGCTGCGCCACCCGCACATTCTGCCGGTCCACGAGGGGGGCGAAGACGACGGGGCCAGCTTCTTTGTGACGGACCTGCTCGAGGGGGAACGGCTGGAGCCATGGCTGCTCCGGCAGGGGACGCTGCCGCCGTGGCTGGCGCTGCAGTTCCTCTCGCAGGTCGCCTCGGCCCTCTGCGCGGCGGCTCCGCACGCGGAACTGCTCGCCGGGGTCAACCTGCTGCACAGCGGCGTGGTGCTCAGCGGAGACGATCCCTCCGGCTTATCAGTGCGCCTTGCCGACTGGGGATTTACCGCTGCGGTGGCACGCGGCGAAGGCCCGCGCTCCATCGAGAGCCGGGCCATCCGGTCGTGCGGCCAGCTCCTTGGCCGGATGCTGACTGGGGAAGCGGCGGTGGGTGACAGCTCCGTGGAACGGGTCGGGCACCTTCCGGGCGGCGAGGAACTCGCGTATCTCCTCAGTTCGGTCTTCCGTCCGGCCATGCCGCACCATCCGAAGACCATGGAGCAGTTTCTGACCCTTGTGGAGCGCTGCCGTCAGGCACTTCATCAGGATCCTCTTGTTCCGCCGGAACTGCCGGGAACGGAGTGGCGTCCACGGTTGCCGCTGGCGGCCCATTTTCCGTCTCCAGGGGATCTCGCCGATGCGCTGGCGGATGAATATGTCGTGGATGCCCGCGGATTCGATGCGGCCTCCCCGTATGCGGTGCGGGCAACGCGGCGGTCGACCCGTCAGCCCGCGCGCGTGCAGCTGCTGCCGCCGGGGCGGCTCTGCGGGAACGACTGGGCCGAGCCAGTGGCCTTTGCGGCCGGGCAGCAACCGGGGGCGGCGCCACGGCATCTGCTCAGGCTGCTCAGTGTTCACCCCAGGGAACCACGATGCTTCGTGGAGGAAAGCACAGGGCGCTGGACGCTGGAACGGATGCAGCGGCTGCGGGGGCGGTTCGCTCCGGAGGAAGCGGCCATGGTGCTGTCGCAGCTGGAAGCGGCCGCCCGGGAGGCCGAACAACTGGGTTTGCCGGCCGTCCTCACCAATCCGCGCGAGATCGGCGTGGTTTTCGGATCGGCTCCGCCGTCGGACGCCGTGCTGGCGGGGACGCCGCTGACGGATTGGCCGAAATTTCTGCTGCGGGTGCGGACGTGGCCGGTGACCCTGCAGTTCACTCAGCCGGAAGCATGGGAACCGGAGTCCCTCGTGCGCGATGCCGGTCCCCCGCGGGGGCCGAGACCATGGGACGCAACCGCCGGGGCCCGCGACTTTGCGCTGCTGGCAGCATGGATGATGGGGGGCATCGCCTCCGTGCCGGAATCCTGCCGCAGCCTCCTCCAGGACGCCCTGCGGTCGCGCAGCGAAGCGGTGTCGCGGCGCAGTGAGTTCACGGCAGCTCTCGCTTCGCTTGCAGGCACGCATTCCGCTCCCCTGATCCCGATGGTGCAGCCCACGGAACTGCCGCCAGCGAACCCGATCATTCCCTCCGGGGCTTCCAGGAATTCCGGTAAGGCAGGCAAAGACAAGCGCCGCCGCAAGGGAAGGGGCCCCGCCGCGGCCACCGCAGAAGTTCCGCCCGCACCGTCCGCTCCGGGGGACGCGGATCTGCCATTTCCGGAGGAAGATGACGATTCACCAGCCCTGCCGGGCTTTGCCGAGGCCCTCTTTGGCGCTGCCACCAATGCTCCCAGTGATGCCCCGCTGAACGCCATGGGATCAGCCGGACCCACGTGGCAGTCCGAGCCCGACTGGGACGCTTATGCGGACGATGACGATTTTGTTCCCTTCGAACCCGGTCCTTCCGCTGCCCTGTCGCCATGGGGAACCGCCAGCAGTACCCCGGGATTCGCCACCGGCCTCCCCGGCGAAGATCCCGACGAGGAAATCACCCCCGACCAGCAGAGCCGCGCCCGCCTCGTAGCCGTCATCGTCGTCATCGCCGCCGTCATCGCCGCCCTCGCCGCCCACTTCACCGGAACCGGTTTCTGGCTGCGCTGACCCACCCAGTTCCCCCAAGTCCACTTCCGCCCAAAGAAGAAGGCCCGCACGGTTTACCCGCGCAGGCCTTCCCTTATGTGCTCGCAACAAGTCGGTCCAACAGCCTCAGCGGCGGCGGCGGCGCATCACCACGCTGCCCATCCCCATCGCCGTCACCAGACCCGCCATCGCAGATCCAGGCTCAGGGACGCTAACTCCGATGATATCCCCAGCGCGGTAGAACGTAGTACCGCTCGTCCCGGTGAAGCCCCAGATGAATTCACCACTGCCGAAATTCGAATAATCGGCAAAGACGGAATAGGGCAATTGCTCATCAGGCAAAACCGCAAGATCGGAATTGAACGCAACGTTGACTTCATAGTTGCCGCTGTCCAGCCGGAAGGTCTCAAAGCCACCCGGACCAAACGTGCTGGGAACAGGGCTGTCGGCCTTGAGTTTTGTGCCTGCTGGCAGCGAAGAACCCATGTCCGGTGCGGTGGCGATGCTCCATCCCCAGACGTCAGTCAGATCGGTGGATCCGGGTTCGGAGTCGATGTCAAAACCGACAAGACGTACATTCGGCATGGACGTAGGAAGGCCAGAGACCGTCTCTGTCAGACCCAGGGTGTAGGTAATCCACGGGCTGGATGAAGCCGTGCCAAATATGTAGCCAGGGTGGTGAAAGTTCGCTGATGCGATATCGAGTGTCGCGCCTCCGCCAATTCCAGTAATGGTAAATGTGGCCGTCATATCCGGCATCCCCGGGCGCAGGTCGACACCAGTTTTGGTCCAAGTGGTGCCGACTCCGCCGCCACCGGGGGCGAGCGTCCACGGGGTGGAGAAGTCAAGAACTACCCATGGACTGGCGGCGTGCGAAACCCCCTGGAGGGCGGCGGCCGCAACGAGGACCCGTGAGAGTAATGGGATGGTATTTAGTTTCATAGGCCGCTAATTTGCTATTAGGCCTGACGTAATGCAAGGAAAAAAGATGAAAATTAATTTTATAAAATAGAACTAGAACAATAGGAATTAGAACCGGTAAACAGAATAGACGGGTGACTGCTGTGCCGGGAGCAGGGGCTGGCTGGCTCGCGAGCCTTGTAAATAAGTGAAAACCAGGCAATTACGTAAGCAAATGGGGTGCCGTCCCCTGACCCTGAAGGGTGTTTTTCAGGGCGGCGGTAGAATCTGGTAATTCCTGTCGAATCTATGTAATTCAACAATTCGGTCGAAGCTAACATTAAAAACCATAAAATCCAAAAGCCTATTGTTTTAATCTATATCGATTGAGTCAGATTTAACATGATCCACGACGCCCCGGCCGACTCTTTTCACCGTTGGCCTGCCTGAGGGTCAGCGGGTTGAGTCTGAAGCGGGCGATGGATGGGGACCGTGCTGGCGGCGGGGACGCGGCCACGAGTCAACGGTTGCCAGGCTTGGTGCCTGGGGAGGAGGGGCGGGCCTGAATCCCGCCAGCGGGCTTTCTGGGCGCGGCGGCGGCCGTTTGGCCGTGGGTGGGAAGGCCTTAGAATTCCATGCCGAAGTCGTCGCCGAGGTCTTCGTCGAATTCCGGGCCGGTGGGCAGGGCTTCTGCTTTGGCTCCTTTTTTGCCTTTGGCACCCTTGAGGGGTTTGGGTCCGGGGTCTTCCTTTTTCTGGAGGGCGCGGCGGAGTTTCTTGAGGGCGATATTCTGGAGCTGGCGGATGCGTTCGCGGGTCACGCCGAATTCCTGACCGACTTCCTCGAGGGTTTTCGGTTTGTGACCATTGAGGCCGAAGCGGGCGTCGATGATTTTGCGTTCGCGTTCATCGAGAACATCGAGCAGCCCGTCGAGCTGGTCGTGCATGTTCCGGTGACTGAGGATTTCGTGCGGTGTCTGGGCGCGGTCGTCACCGATGATTTCGCCGAACTCGGTGGAATCGTCGTCGGAGATGGGGGCGTCGAGGGAAGCTGGCCGGAGGCTGGCTGCCTTGAGCTGGGCGAGTTTGGCGCGGTCGATCCCGATTTCCTCTGAGAGTTCGTCGTCGGTTGGTTCGCGTCCGAGGTCTTCGGACATCGACATGGCGACGCGGCGCATCTTCGAAATTTTGTCCACCATGTGGACGGGCAGGCGGATCGTCTTCGATTGGTTGGCGAGAGCGCGTTTGATGCTCTGTTTGATCCACCATGCGGCGTAGGTGGAGAGCTTGCCGCCCTTGTTGGGGTCGAAGCGTTCCACTGCCTTCATGAGGCCGATGTTCCCCTCGGAAATCAGGTCGAGGAGGGGGAGACCGTAATTGGCGTAATCCTGGGCGATCTTGACGACGAGCCGCAGGTTGGCCTTGATCATGTGATCGCGGGCCCGCTTGCTGCCTTTCTTGATTTTGGCAGCGAGTTCGACCTCCTGTTCCGGGGTGAGCAGAGGGGTTTTACCGATCTCGCGCAGGTAGATCTTGATGCCACCATCCAGTTCGACATTCGCCATGGGATTTGTATCGGGAAAAGAAGAGAATCAGGTTTGGAGAGGGGAACGCGGGCCGCCACGGGTTCCTGTCGCCGGGAATGTATTCCGGCGGAGAAAGCAACGATGGAGTGAGCGACCTCCGGCGGAAAAAATGCGGGATTTTTCGGGTTCCATTCCGCTGCCAGTCGAGCCAGCCTTAAAACGTCCGCTGAGTCATTCGTCAATGCTGAATTCCCGGAAACGGGAGATTTTTTTTGTTAGAACCTGGTGGGAATGATCAGAGCGATTTCGGGAGCGGGGCCTTGATGACATCGACGAGGGCGCCGCGGCCGACCTGGTCGTAGACCTTGATGACATCGCGGCTGGCCATGCGGATGCAGCCGTAGCTGGCGGGCGTGCCGAGTTTGTATTCTTCCGGGGTGCCGTGGATGTAGATGAAGCGGCGGAGAGTGTTGTGGTTGCGGGGTTCGAGGCCGCGGAGCCAGAGGATGCGGGTGACGATGGGGTCGCGTCCCGGGGAATTGGGTCTGACGATTTCGCCGGTGGGTCTGCGGCTTTTGAATTTCATGCCGGAGGGCTGGCCGGCGCCGATTTTGTGGGCGACCGCGAGGCGGCCGAGCGGGGTATAATTCGAGCGGGGTTTGTCGCCGGTCCCGAATTTCGAAGTGGATACTTTGTAGACTGCCTTGAGGTCGTTGTCGCGGTAGAGGCCCATGCGCTGCTGGGAGACGCTGACGACGAGGCGGTTCGACGTATCGGCGCAGGAGGCGAGGAAGAGGGCGGCGAGGCTGGCGGCGGCGAGGCGTAGGCTACGGGGAATCGGCATGGTCTGGTGCAGGAGGGACTGGTACCATGCGGGAAATCCGCGTGCGGGCAAGTCCAGAGGCAGCGGAATCGTTAGTCCAGGGTGTCCGGTCCGGAGAATTCCTTGACGTCCGGGGTGGCCGTGACTGGCGGTAGTGCTTCGTCCGGGAGGAGGACGGGAATCATTTCCTCCCACCATGCGGCGCGGTCCATTTCATCGGTGATGAGGGCTTCCTGCTGTTCCGGGGTGAGGTAAGGCAGAATGGCGGCGAGCGGGTCGGATTCCTCCGGGGATGGGGACGTTGTCGGCGTGGAGGCGGCGGCAGAGGGCTGGCTGGGGGCATCGGCCGTGGGTTGTGGGGTTCCGGCAGAGGCTTGGGAATTCTGGCTGCTGCCGGGCGCGGCACTTTCCGGGGTGGTGGTGGCCATGCCGGGGACCCAGTGCGGGGAACGGGAGGCGAGGGTCTGGAAGATCTGGTCCTGCTGCTCTGGGGAGAGGTCGAGGAGAGTGACGAGGCGCCGGAGTTCGTGATTGGCGTCCTGTTCGACTCTGGCGGCGCGTGTCTGGAGTTCCTCGCGGGAGAGGCTGTATGTGATGCCTGGCTGCGCGGACCTGCGGGTTCCGCTGCGGGAATCGGCGGTGGACGAAGTGCCCGACGGATCGTTTGCTGCTGGGGACTGCGGGGGGCGGCCCGCTGCTGAAGCGCCGTGGGTGGGTGGGAGAGCGGAGGGCCGGGCGTGGGAACCCGCGGCGGATGAGCTGGTGGACCGGCCGGCTTTCCGCGGGGTTTCCTGAGTGCTCCGGGTTCCTGCGGCTGCGGGAATCCGGCTGCTTTCCGGCGGCGGGGACAGCAGCCAGTATCCGGCGGCGGAGGCTGCTGCCAGCAGGGAAACCGAGGTGATGAGACGGCTGGGGGACATGGTCTTCAGGCCTTTTCTTCCTTGAGCAGGGGAAGGGAATCGGGGGAGTCGCGGAGGAGATCTGCGAACTTGCTGGTGATGAGGCTGCGGAGTTTTGCGCGGCTTGCCTTGAGGCGCCGTTTCTGCTGATCGCTGAGGGAGGGGTCGCGGGCGAGGACGTCGTGGACTTCGAGGATCCGCAGGTGAATCTGCAGCAGCGCGCGTTCCCGGTCGAGAAAAATCCCCTGCGACGCTTCCGTGAGGTGGGAGCGGACCCGATCGCTCTGTTCCGGGGACAGGGCGAGGTCATGCTGGAGGGCATCGCAGGCCCGGCTGGTCCAGTCATCTGGAGAAACCGTGGTATCCGCGGCGGAGACCGGCGCGGGTGCCGCCCTTTGTTCACCGAGCCGGTAGCCGATGGCGAGGCCCGAGGCGAAAAGTGTGCCGAGGCATGCGGCGAGGGTGGCGCTGCGTTGGAATCGGGTGGCCATGAAGGGCGGGATTACGGAGAGGAAAGGGTGGGAATGGGGACGCCTGGTGCTGGAATCAGCGGCGGCGGGGTCCGGGCCGGCTGCAGGAAGTGAACGATGGTAGCGGCGACGGCCGCCACGAGGGCGGCGCGGAGCGACCAGCGGAACCAGAATTGAAAGGTTTCGTTCTGGCGGAGTTCCGTCCAGCGGCTGAGGACGCGGCGCGTGAAATCGGGCGGTGGCAGGCTTGCGATTGCCGGACCCTGCTGATTGCGGCGCGCGGCGCTGGCAATCCGGTTCCATGGGGAATCGGGAGGCAGCGGCAGTTCTGGATGGCTGGGTGGCATGTCAGTGCAGGCCGGATTCGAGGCGCTGCAGGGTTTCATTCAATTTACGACGGGCACGCATGGCTGTCACCTTCACTTTGCTGGCTCCCCAGCCGGTGATTTCCGAGATTTCGCGGACTGATTTCTGTTCGAGGTCGAGGAGGCGCAGGACGGTTTGTTCTGTGGGGTTGAGGGTGTCGAGGAGTTTGCCGATGAGGGCGTGGGCTTCGGCGGGAGCGTGGTCGCTGTGGGCATCGGCGTCGCTCGAGGCGAGGCTGGCGGCGAGAAAATCGGCTTCGTCCTGCGAGAGGTCGGCAAAGCGGATTTCGGGTCGGCTGCGCTGATGGCGGAGCCGGTCGTAGCACGTATTGAGGGTGATGCGGGCGACCCAGTGCGGGAACGGCTGGTCGCCGCGGAAGGAATCGAGTTTGGCGAAGACTTTGAGAAAGACATCCTGGGCGAGGTCCTGTTCGTCCGTGGCCCGCGGGAGGTGTGCGCGGATGATGCGCAGGACGTGGTCGTAGAGGAACTGCACCATGGATGCCGCGGCAGACTGGTCGCCGGAACGGACTGCGGCAAGCAGACCGTCCCAGGCTTCGGGTGGGGGCAGGTCACCATGTGCCATGGGTGCATTTGAGATTGAAGACGGCCCGGGCTGGGCCGCGGTCACACCGTTTCTCCGGATATGCCTGCCGCCGGCACAAAAGAGGGACGCGGAAAACCCGCGTCCCTCCAGGGTAGAGACAGATCAGATGACCGGGGAAATCAGGAAGCCTTGCGGCGGCTGGGCGTTTCCTTGATTTCCGGTTTCGTGGCTTCCTTCACGGCGTCCTTGACGGACTCCTTGGTGCTGGCGGGCTTGCGGGTGGGCGCGTCTTCCTTGGCTGGAGCTGGTTTGGCTTCCTTGGTTGCCTTCGGTTCCGGCTTGGCGGTCGCGGCGGGTTTGGCGGAAGGTTCCGGGGTTTTCATGCCATCCTTGACCCATTTGATGATGCCGTCGAAGGTGCTTTCGCCGATGCCATCGATCATGATGAGGTCGGCGACATTGCGGACGGGGCGTTTGGCGACGATGTTGCCCGATTTGACTTCACCGACGCCGGGGATGGCGGTGAGGTCTTTCTGTTCGGCCTTGTTGACGAGGTCGAGAAGTTTGGACTGCTGGGTTGGGGTGAGTTTGGCGGCTTCCTTTTCGCCGTGGGCGAGGAGGGCTTTATCGGAGGCGGACAATTCCTCTGGCTTGGCCGGGGTGGTGGCGCGCGGGGTGGCTTTTTTGGCCGTGTCTGCGGCGGCCTTGCCGGCGGACTCGGCTGCTTTGCCGGCTGCTTCCGTGGCCTTTCCGGCTGCCGACTTGAGGGCCTTGGTGGCATCGGCCTGAGCGTAGGCCGAGGGGAGGGAGAGCGCTGCGAGGGCAGCGGAGAGGAAGAGCGAGCGGATCATGGGATGGATGGGTTTTGGGGTGAACAAGGGGGGTGAATAAGGATTAACGTATGGCCGTATATCCGGCAGTATCGGATTAACCGATTTCCTGGCAGAAATGCAAGCATGGAATTGGGAGGAAACTAACGAACTAGAGCAGGGCTCCCATGAGCCTGAGGAAGAACCTGGTCCGGCAGCGGATCGTGGACAGCAAGGAGATGGACGAGCGGCAGCGCCGTGGCATTGGGGGGATGGGGCGGGCCTTTTTCCAGAGGGCATCGTTGCGCTGCTGTCGAAGGTCCTACCGTGCTGTCAGTGAGGAGAGGGAGGGCGCGGGGGAACCGATGGGGTGGGAGAGGGTGAGGTAGATCTGGAGGAACCGTCCGACGGCACCCCTGAGGGTTTGGCCGGGGGTGACGCGGTGGAGAGGCGTTGGCGGGGCGAGTGGGTTGTTGCACGCACGGGCGAGGGCGGAGATGGCGGTGGGGGCGAGGCCATTGCCTTTCCATGCGATGGATTGCCATGGGTAATCCGGGCGGCGTGCGTCGGCGGTGATGATGAGGACGGCGGAATTCCGCAGGGAAGCCGCCTGGATGCCCGAGAAGTCACCTGTGGTCCATGGTCCGGCGAGGCGGTGGAGAGGATCTTCCGATCCGGTGCTGGCGGCTTCCGTGGAGGCCTTGTCGAGGTCGGTTTTCGAATAGAGCGGAAGGGCGTCGGTGAGTTTGCCCGAGGCGTCCATGCGGAGGGCGCGGTGACCGAGAAAGTCGGCAAGCCAGAGGTCGCGTCCGCGGCCCTGGGCGAGGCCTGCGAGGCCGTGATTGAAAGGACCGGGGACGTCCGTGTTGCCGGGAATGGCGATGAAGCGGACGGCATTGTTTCCGGGGCTGGCCAGCCAGAGCGAGCCATTGGCTGGCGGGATGCTGGCGGGGTCGGGTTTCTCGGGCAGCGAGGATTCGGTCAGGGCGACAGTCTCGCTCTGGGATCCGGGAGGCGGGGTCAGCTGCGTGAGTGCCGTGATGCCAGCCGACGAGATATTCCCGTCTGTGAGAACGAGGCGTGCAAGGGTCCGTGGGAACACCGTGGCCAGCGAGAGTTCGTTTGCGAGGGTGGGGTGGCTTGAAGCGATCCAGATGCCATCGGTGGTGGTGCTGGCTCCGAGCCATGGGGCGATGGCCGATCCATGGGAGGCGGCGGGTCCGAGGGACGGGTCGAGCGATTCCTTGAAGATGGGGAAGTCCGGCTGACCTGGAGCGAAGCCGTGAAGAGAAGTGCGGCCGCGGCCGAGGGTCCAGAAGAGGTCTTGACGCGGGCTATCGATGCCCGCTTCCGCTCCGGCGGTGCGGAAGGGCGGCGGGACTGGCCGGGCGGTCATGGGATTGATGGGGCACCATGCATTGAGGTGCGGGCTGCCGGCCCAGAGGAAGCCATCATGGAAGGTAAGCGTGGCGACCCTTGTGGTGGGAATGCGGACGTAGGCTGTGATGAGTTCGTCGAGGGCATCGGTGACTGTGCCATCGAGGCTGGTGGCGTCGGTTTTGCCTGGCCATGGCAGGGGGGAGAGGCCGAAGGACGTGCGGAGAAGTCCATCGCCATCGCGGTCCGTGATGCTTGGGCTCAGGTAGGTGAACGGTGGTTTGAGGAAAGAGCCTGCCGGGTCCGGGGAGCCGTCGCTGCGGCAGCGGGTGCCGCCGAGGGCGAGACCGATGCGGGTGACGCTGCCCATGACGGCTCCATTGATCGGGATATTGTCGCCGGAGTTGGCGATCCAGCATTCGCCCCATGGGTCGATGGCCACTGCGTTGGGGAATGGACTGAATCCATCGCGCCATGGGTAGGGAGCAGCCGGCGAGGTGTGCACGGCCTGCGGGGCGGTGTAGTATTCTGCGGCTAGCGAGGCGCGGGTATCGGCGGGGGCATGGATACGGACGACCGAGCCTTTCTGGGATTTCGTCATCCAGACTTCCGGGAAGGTGGGGGTCTGCCATGGTTCTGCGGATTGCACCGTGAGGCTGCCGCTCACGGGATCGCGGCTGAGACCTGCGCCCATGAGGTTGTCCGGGAGCTGGACGGATCCGCCTTCACTGAAGGCGAAGGCAAACGGCGGCGGGGGAAGGGCTGGCGGGATGGCGTTGATGGTGGTGTTCCAGAGCGCCAGGGTATCCGGGTCCTTGTCCGGAGCCGGACGGAGCGCCAGAGCGAATGCGGTGAGGTCGCTTTCGTCTTTATAGCCATGATATGGGTAGAGACCGACGCGTTCCGTGCCGGACGAATCCGTGAAGAATCCGAAGCTGTCGATGCGGTCGGGTGTGAGGTCGCGGAAGGCATCGAGAAGAAGGGGTTTGAGAGCGACTGGGTCGAAGTTGTCGGCGAGCTGATCGCCTGGGCCGTCGAACCATGAGTTGCGGGCGACATGGTCGCTGCTGACGGCGATGAGGACGAGGCGGCGGGCCGCGGCGAGGGATCGGGTTTCCGCGGCGAAGACGAAGCCTGTGCGGGAGTGGATGAAATTGCCCGGGGCTCCGGGCAGTTCGCGGAATTCGTCCGGGGTGGGCGCTTTGAAGGGGGCGTCCCATGGTCCGGGGTCGAGGATCCATGTGAAAGTGGCCGCGCGCGTCTGCGAGGAAGGCTGGAACGCGAGGAGAAAGCGCAGGCCGCTTTCGTCGAAGGCGCGTTCCACGAAGATTTCGCCTGGCCGCAGCACGCCCTCGGGAGGTTCCTTCTGGGTGAGATCATGGAGGTCGAAGGTGACCGTGCGGGAACCGCGGGTGAGGGAGTAGCGGAGGGGATTCTGGGGATCGCGGCGCAGTGCAAGCAGCGGTGCTCCGAGCGTGCCGCCGCCGACAATCTGGAAGCGGCGCGGCTGGCCACCCGACGATACGTCCGCGAGTTCGCTGAAGTGGAACGGGAGGAGGTTGTTGTCCCGCGTGCGGACCGACAGGTTGAGATTCCCCCGGAACGTGCGCGCACCGATGCGGATGGACCAGTAGAAGTAATTCTCCGTGGGGTAGACCTGAACGCGGCTGGGAAGACTGCGGAAGACCGCATCGAAGACGCGCACCGGGTCGTTGAGGTCGAAGTCGTCCGGCAGGACAAGGTTCCGGGCCGCCGGGCCGCCGGCTGGATTACGGACGTAGTCGTCGTTGAAGGTGATGGCGGCGTCGCGGAGCCGTCGCGGGGTGAAGAAGCGGCCATTGAGTCTGCTGGTGCGGAGGAAGGCAGAGTTTTCCGTGGGGTGTTCGTCGGGTGGTGGGACGAGGAAGAACGAGGCGGCGGCTGCGCCCGGACCGCTGCCGGCGACGGCGGCGGATTCCTCCATGCCTTCCGGTGCCGTCATGCGGAGGAAGCAGCGGCCGAGGCCGGTGGTTTCCGGCGGGAGGTCGGCAGTGAGCGAGTAGATGAGGTAGCGGTCCTCGCCGATGTCCGTATCCTCGTCGATGGGTGCCGGGGTGAGGAAGGGAGTCTGCACGGTCTGCCAGCTGCCCGGCGAGAGGTCCGGCGACCATTCAAGCGCGTAGACCCGTCCGCTGAGGCCCGCGAATTCCACGGTGACGGCGGGAGGATCCGAGGGAGTGAGGAGCCAGTTCGGCGAGAGGCTGAAGCCGCTGCGGTGGTCGAACGGGTGCATGCGGAGCATGGCTTCGCGGGCATTGGTGATGCCTTCGCCGTCGGGGTCGGCTCCCGGCAGCAGACTATCCGTGGAGAGGCCGAGGAGGGCAGCGGACGACGTCAGCCATGACTGATAGGAAGCGACGCCGCACGAATCGTAGAGCTGCCAGCATCCATCCGCGAGGGTGGGAGGAGGCACCGGGCTGGTGCCCGAAGGACCGCCGCCTTCTTCCGCTTCTGCCACCGGCTGGAGGGCCACCGAAAGCGTCAGTCCCGGGTAGAGCCACGTGAGGATATCGCAACCGCTCGCCGTGCAGATGACGAGCGGGGAATCGCTGACCGGTCGCCCCGAGATCACGGGGAGGTGAGTGTAGCTCGAGCGGGGGTCGTGGATGCCACTGGTGGCCGCCATGTGGCGCGAGTAGGTGAGGGCGGCGGGTGTGGGGGTGCCCGTGTCGCCGTCGGTCTGCGCCGACGCGGCCGAGGCGAGAAAAATGGCGGTGAGCGCGGCAGGGAAGCGGATCATGGCGGGAGATTCCGTGAAGGTGGGGGGAACCAGTTCAGCTGATTCTGGAGGTCGATGGAGAGCCATCGGCCGAGGTCCGAGGAACAGAGCAGTTCCGCGCAGGCCGGCTGGCGGCGGGATTCGAGCGTGACGGCTGCCGATGCCAGTGAAGCGAAGACGAGGGTCTGATCGTAGCTGGAAAGCATGAGGTGCTGCGGGCCGGCGAAGGCGATCCGGGCGATGATTTCGCAGGGCTGGCGGAACGACGAGATTTCCCTGCCCGTGGCAGTTTCGAGCAGGCCGGCATGAAATCCTCCGGCCCATGCCATGGTGGCTCCGTCGGGCGAAACTGCGATGGCCACCGACTGGCGGAGCGATTGCTGCCATGTGAGTTCGAGTGACGGGATGGCGAGGCAGGCCAATTGTCCGGCGGGGGCATCGAGCAGGTAGCAATGGAAGCCATCGGGTGCCATTGTGACTGTGCTCCATGGGGCCATGGCGAGGCGTGCCGTGCCCACTGGTTCCGGGGTGCCGAATCGGTGCGAGCGGACGGTGATGGTCTGGGGCGTGCGGGCTTCCATGGAGAGGAAGCCATCGCTGGTGAGAGCGACAGCCTGGGTGCCCGGGGGAAGTTCCGCGGAGGCATCTGGCGGGGCTGCTGGTCCCTCTGCGGTGATGCGGCAGCGTTGCACGGAACGGCCCTCCTGGCAGAGGACGGTGGCGGTGCTGCCGCTGCAGGAAAGCGCGGACGGGATGCCGGGCATGTCATGGCGTCGGCTCGATCCATCACCGGTGGCCACGCTGACCAGTTCGGGCTGCGGCTGGCCGTCGCGGTGGCTTGTGGCGAAGAGAAACGAGAGATCCGGCGGTGCGGCTACTGGAGGTCCGACTGCTTCAGTCTGAGCGGATGGCAGCGGAGAAACGGCGATGCGGCCGCCCTGATCGCCGCTGCAGAGGAGGGATCCATCCGGGCTGAAGGCGAGCACGCGGATGGGACGGGCGTGGCCGGGCTGGGCATGGCAGCGGGACGGAGCCTGAAGGTTCCAGAGTCGGACGACGCGGTCGTCGCCGCCTGCGGCGAGCCATTGATCGCCGCTCATGGCAAGGCTGCGGATGGTGCCGCTGCAGTCTGTGAGGGTGAATTGGGATGGGCTCGCTGTGCTGACCACCTGGATCTGGGAAAGTCCCGTCGGAGAGCCGTGTGCGGCGGCGGCGTACAATCCCGACTGGCTCAGCGCGAGAGCCGAGAGGCTGTAGAGCGGTCGGCGGTCCTTCCATGTCAGCATCGGAGCGGCGGCGAGTTTCATCATCTGGAGACCCTCCATGAAATCGCCCGTGAGCACGAGATCGCCACCATTGGAGGCAAGGAACGGGGCGCGGCCCGGGAGCGGGATCGGTTGATCCGGCGAGGCAAACCAGATCGGCGGCGGGGCCTCGCCGGTGCCCGGGGGCGACTGGAAAGAGAACAAGGGTGTGCCCGCTGGATTGATGACCGATTGCATCCATGTGGCCGGCAGCGGCGGGAGCGTGATGGTTTCCGCGGGGCTGCCGTCGCGGGGGATCCATTCTGCGGTGAGCGGCTGGCCGTTGCGGGCGGTGAAGATCCGGGAGGCATCCGGGGAGAACGAGAGGTGAATGGGTGCGGTGCGGTGGGCGGTGCGGATGGACTGGATGGGTCGGGCATCCGCCCTGCTGAGGTCGCCGCAGTTCCAGAGGTGAATCATTGCGTCCTGGCCTGCGGTGGCGAGCGTGCGGCCGTCCGGCGAGAAGGCAGCGGCTGTGATTTCCCCCTGGTGAGCCTGTGTGAGGGTGAGGCCCTGCGGAGTACAGCGCGACCAGAGCCATTTCCATTCCGGCGACGCGTCGGCGGCTGCGGGGTCGAGCGTACGGACATCGACGAGGATGCGGCGGGCCTGGTCGAGAAAGCCGGATTCCGTTTCGCGCAGGGCCGACTCGAGACTGGCGCGCTGGAGATTGGCGAGGGCGCTGGCTCTGGCGCGGGCGGTTTCGGCAGCGGCGGTGGCGCGGATCAGGTTCGTGCGGTGGCGGTGGGTGGCGTAGCCTGAAGCTGCGAGGCAGGCTGCGGCGAGGGCGGCCGCGTGGGCCGGACGGCGCCTGATCCAGCGCGCCATGCGCAGGTGGGGTGGAGACGGGCGCGCCGCGATCGGCCGGAAGCTCAGCCAGTTTTCAAGGTCATCCGCGAGCGCCGCCGCCGAAGCGTAGCGCCGGGACGGAAGTTTTTCGAGGCACTTCAGGGTAATGACTGCAAGGTCGCGGGGAAGACCGCGGCGGAGCTGCCGGGGCGGTGCGGGATCATCCTCCGTGCAATGGCGGACAAGTGCTGCGGGGTCGCTTCCGGAGAACGGCAGCTGGCCTGTGAGCAGTTGGTAGAGGATCACGCCGAGGGCGTAGACGTCGCGGGCTGTGCTGGCGTCGCCCTTGAATGATTCCGGGGACATGTAGGCGGGAGAACCGACTGATCGACCGGTCAGCGTGAGGTTTTCCTCCTGTTCCATGAAGCGAGCGAGGCCGAAGTCGGCCACGAGTGGCTGGCCGTCTGCGGAGAGGAGGATGTTGCCCGGTTTGAGGTCGCGGTGGAGAACCCCGTGCTGGTGGGCGTAATGGACGGCGCGGCTGACCTTGGCCACGAGGCGGGCGGCCCATGCAAGGGGAGCGGGGGACTTGCCAAGGTGCTGGCTGAGGGTGCCGCCGGGCACATACTGCATGGCGAGCCATGGCTGGCCATCGCATTCGCCTGCTTCGTAGACGGTGACGATGCCCGGGTGGGTGAGCCGGGCGGCTGCTTCCGCTTCCAGCCGGAGCCTCTGGATTTCCTCCGTGCCTGCAAATCTTCCGCTGGAGACAAGCTTGAGGGCGACTTCGCGCTGAAGGCCCGGCTGCCATGCGCGGTAGACGACGCCCATGCCGCCGCGGCCGATTTGTTCACGCAGGAGGAATCCTGCGAATTCCTCCGGTTCTGATGCGCTGGGCGAGGGGACATCCGGGGGGATGGCAGCGGGCGTGGTAGCGGCGGCCGTTTCCGTGTCGAGGAAGGCGAGCCAGTTGGCGGCGAGGCAGGAACGGCAGACTCCGAGGGGAGCGTCGGCGGGCAGGGGAGCCGCGCAGCGCGGGCAGGCGGCCGGGGCGGTGGGGTGTTCGGTGTCCTGGTCCTGCATGGGCTTGCCGTGAGGGGGCTGCGGTCCGCGCGGAGCTAGCCGGCTTCCGCAAGGACGGTGAGCAGGTAACGGAGTTCGCCGTCGATTTCCGAGGGATCGCTCACGGTGGCGGCGAGTTCGTCGCGCAGGAGGTCCGCGAAGAGTTTACGGAGACGGTAGATGGAAGCCTTGAGCGACGCGGCTGAGACACCAAGCTGCGCTGCCATGTCCGTGACGGGAACCGTGCCGCGCGGGTCCGTGAGGTAGGTGCGCAACTGATCGAGCGGCTTATCCTTCTCGTGCCAGTGCGAGGCCAGCCGGGCAAGAGCACGGTCCATCACGGAAGCCGCCCAGTTGCGGTCGTAGACGACTTCCGGCGAGTTGCCGTCGTGTGCGGCGGCATCGAAGCGGGCGAGCGCATCCGCTTCATCGATGGCGATGGCCGGAGTGCCGCCGCCGCGTTTCTGCGAATACGAACGCCGCCATGAACTGGCCATGAGGCGGCGGATGGCGACGAGCAGGAACGAGCGGAAGCGGCCGTTTTCCGGGGCCAGCGAGCCAAGGGTGCGGTCATTGGCGAGGAGGCGTGAGAAGAATTCCTGAGTGAGATCGCAGGCGTCTTCGTGGCGGATGCCGGTGCTGCGCACGTAGGAATAGAGAGGATACCAGTACGCGCGGCAGAGCGTTTCCAGAGCCTCGAGCGATTCCGGGCTGCCGGGGTCGGCAGCCTTGCGGATGATGCTCCAGTGCGTGGTGTGAAAGAGTTGGGGATCGGACGCCACGGCGGGGGCTTGTATCAGAAGCGGGGCCGGGCCGGAAAACTTTTTTCAGGGAATTCTGAGCCATCCGGCGGGCCACTGCGATCTCCCCTGTGAAGACGCGGTGCTTCTGCCGCCTTCCTCAAGCAGAACAAAACAAAACAGAAAACGAAAGCAAAGCCATGAAAACGAAATCCATCACCATCGCCCTGACTCTCGCCGCCGCTGCCGCCGCACATGCTCAGGTCACCACGAACGTGAAGACCGTGTCCCGCTATGATGCGGTTACCAACGCCAACGTCGTCGATGTCAGGCTGCCGAGTCCTGCCTTCTATTCGTCCTTTGTCACCGCGGTGGCCAACGCCTGGAATGCGAACCGCGGCGGCGTGGTCAACTTCGATCTCCCCCAGACCGCGCCATGGCCCTCGCCGGCACTGGGGACGAATCTGATTCTCGGTTCCTACGGGATTGCCGGATCGCAGATGATCAAGATCGGAGTTCCGATGATCGGTGACATCAACTCTCATGCGACCGTGGTGCCGATTAGCGAGAAGGGCGACATGCTCAGCAAGAAGATTGGTGCGATGTCCCTGACGCTGTCGGCGAGCACGGGTCTGATCCGTCAGGCTGGTCTCACGGTGCTGCAGCAGGCGAATGTTCCGCAGAAGGTGACGGTGACCTTTCTGCAGTCGGCTCCCGGGCTGCCGGTGACGTACACGTTTGCGATTCCAGCGGGAGTGGGTGTGCGGGACACCTTTGCGGGGGCCACGGCGCTGGCTGGCTGCGGGATCACGGCGGTGCGCATCACCAGCGTCAATGCAACCACGGGAGCCCCGGCAGCGGTGCACATTGATGACTTCGCCTTCGAGGGCGTGGCCGGGAATGTGGTCGTCGATCCGCTCAAGTGATCCGGGTGCAGCTGGGCCTGCACTGGGTGAGGCGGGAGCCGAACCTGGTGCAGGCCGCAGAAACCATTCTTTTTCAGACGATATGAAGACGACGTTTACGCATCTGCTGGCTGCCCTTGTGGGAATGGCCGCGGGGAGTCCGTGGGGGACGGGGCTGGATGAGAATGAGCGGCCGGCGGTTGCCGCGGTGGCAGGTTATCGGCCGGTTGCAGCGGATGGACCTGGCGGGAAGGCGAGACCGGTTTCCGGGAAGGCCGGCCCTGATGCGCAGGATCTGCTGGATCGCGGGGAGCGGAAGGCCGCGTGGCTGGCGTCGTTTGGTGAAGCGGGGGGCTGGGAGGTGCGGGCCGGCATGATGGTTGGCTGGGACGAAGCGCAGGCACTGCTGGAAGCCGTGGAGCCGGAACAGCGGGGACTGGCCGCCATGGAACTTGCGGTGGGCCTGCTTCATGAATCGCCGCAGGCTGCCATGGCGATGGCTGGCTTTGCGGGCGATGCGGCAGCAGTGGGCGATGCGCAGCGTGCTGTCAGTGTGGCCTGGGCGCAGCTGGATCCGCGGGCGGCGGCGGAATGGATGATTTCGGGGAAGGTTGGATCCGGTTGTCTGGCTGCGGTGGTTGGAGCGTGGGCCGGCAGCGATCTGCATGCTGTCTCCGTCTGGATGGCCGGGCAGGGAGCGGCGGTTTCCGATGAAGCACGGCTGGCCCTCATCGAGCCATTGCTTGAGGTCGAGCCCGACTCCGCGCGGGGCTGGGCTGCCAGCCTTGCCGATGCCGGGATCCGCAGGCTTACCCTTGAGAGGATCGATGCCGGATTCTGACCGCTGGTCAGATTGGTTCAGCGGGCACCGAGAGGTCGCCGGACGGTTTCGGGATCGAAGGCGTGCTGGGCAGCGCGGGTTCCGGGGCGGGAGTGGGATCGGGGGTGGCTGCGGGTTCCGGAGCCGGTGCTGGTTCGGGTGTCGGGGTTGGTTCCGGGGAAGGGGAATCCGGTGCCGTGGTGGTTGCCGGTGTGGATGGCCGGGGTGCGCTCGGTTTCTTCTTCTTGAGGCTGGCATGGACCTTGGGGGAGCGTTTGGGGCGGTTCTGACTGGCTCCGTAGGGGACGCCGTATTTCGAGCCACGGACGATGACCTGGGTTCCGGCGGGGACGTGCTGGAAGAACCATGCGGCCATTTTCGAGGGGAGGCGGATGCAGCCGTGGGAAGCCGGGTAGCCGGGGAGGCGTCCGGCGTGGAAGCCCATGGCGGTGGGACCGCTGCGGTGCTGGAGGCGCATGAAGTACTTCATGAGAGCGCCTTCGAAGCGGGCTCCGGCAGGCGTGGGGTCGTAACCCGCCTTGACGTCGCCCATGATGGTGCTGCCTGATCGGCTTACGAAGGATCCGTAGGTGGTGGAGCGGTGATTGAGGTCCTTCTGGCCGATGGTGTAGTCGGCGGTTTCCGTGCGGTAGTATTTCTGGCCGCTGGAGATGGAGGAATATGCGGCGAGGCGCGATCCCTGGTAGAGATAGGCCTGCTGGGCGTCGAGATCGACGATGAAGCGGGAGTTTTCCGGGGTGAGCGGGGAAGCGAGCTGGTCGTCGGAGAGGTGGAAGCCAGCGCTGCCGCCCTTCTGGTAGAACGCCTTGACGGCGGCGCGGTCTTCCGGGCGGATGGCCGGGGGCAAGGGACCCGTGGGGGATCCGGAATCAGCTGCCGCTGCGTCGGCGGGGGTTGCGGGCGCTTCCTTGCGGGTGCTGCGGCAGGCCGGGAGGGCTGCGAGGGTGAGGGCTGCGAAGAGGGTGAGAATCCGAGGCATGCGCCGATGCTGCCGTGGCGGTGATGGCGCGCAACCGGAAGAAGTCAGGCCGGCGGCTTTCCGGGGGTGCCGGAATTGTCAGGATTTCCTCTGCAGGACGAGTGCCGAGCGGGCGGGCAGGTACACGAGAATTTCGTGACCGCCATTGACGGGCCGGGCATGGAACGTCTGGGGCAGGCGGAGCCGGTTGAGGCCGCAGAAGGCCGGGTCGTCCGTGGACAGCACCAGTTCCCACGGTCCGGGCGGGCAGGGGATCGGGTAATCGACCGGGCTGTTCCATGGATGCAGGTTCACGAGGATCAGAAACGGTCCGCGGCTGAAGGCGATTGTCTGATTGGTGACGTGAATGAAGGCGAGCAGCGGTGGCTCCGCGAAGAGAGCCGGCGTTCCCATGAGCTGCAGGAGGGCGCGGTCGAAGTCTCCGAGCGCACTGAATTTGAGGGTCGGGTCGTCGCGGAGCGACCACTGACGGCGGGCGTAATGGCAGGACCAGCCATTGCCTTCGCGGGGGAAGTCGACCCATTCCGGGTGGCCGAACTCATTGCCCATGAAATTGAGGTAGCCATGGCCTGCGGTCGCGAAGGTGAGAAGGCGGGCGATTTTGCAGAGGGCGATGCCGCGGTCCGTGTGGGGATCGCTGTGGCGGCGGTCCATGTGGTGGTAGATGGCGGCGTCGAGGAGGCGGAACAGGAGAGTTTTGCCGCCCACGATGGCCTGGTCGTGACTTTCCACGTAGGCGATCACTTTTTCCTCCGGGCGGCGTGTGGTCAGTTCGTGCCAGAGGTGTTCCACGTGCCAATCCTCGTCCGGGGTCTCGCTGGCGAGGCGGGCCCAGAGGTCGGGTACTCCCATGGCGAGGCGGAAATCGAAGCCTGCGCCGCCGTGGGCTGGCGGGCTGGCGAGGCCGGGCATGCCACTGACATCCTCGGCGATGGTGAGGGCATGGGGATTGATTTCGTGGATGAGGTCGTTGGCGAGGGCGAGGTAGGCGAAGGCGTCATCGTCGACGCCTGGGTTGAAGTAATCCGCTGCGCTGGTGAAGTGGCGGCCGAGTCCATGATCGAGGTAGAGCATGGAGGTGACGCCATCGAAGCGGAAGCCATCGAGCTGGAATTCCTCGATCCAGTAGCGGCAGTTCGAGAGCAGGAAATGGAGGACGGCGGGCTTGCTGTAATCGAAGCAGCGGCTGTCCCATGCGGGGTGGAGGCCGCGCGGGCCGTCATGGAAGTAGAGGTACGGCGTGCCATCGAAGATCGAGAGGCCTTCCGCTTCATTGCGGACCGCGTGGGAATGAACGAGGTCGATGATCACGGCGAGACCGAGCCGGTGGGCGGTGTCGACGAGCTGCTTGAATTCCTCCGGGGTACCGAAGCGGGATGATGGGGCGAAGAACGAGCTGACGTGGTAGCCGAACGACCCGTAGTAGGGGTGTTCGAGGACACCCATGATCTGCAGGGTATTGTATCCAGCCGCGGCGATACGCGGGAGGATGCGTTCGGCGAATTCGCGCCACGTTCCGACTCTTGCTTCCTCGAGGGCCATGCCCACGTGGCATTCGTACACGAGGGGTGGCCGGGATCGGGTGTCCGGGCGGGCGGATTGCCATGCAAATGGCGGTGTATCCCAGATCTGCGCCGAGAAGATGAGGGTAGCGTGATCCTGGACCACGCGGCGGCACCATGCCGGGATGCGGTCGCCCTTCCCATCCTGCCAGTGCAGGGAAAGCCGGTAGTGCTGGCCGTGCTGGAGACGCTCGGCGGGAAGGTGCAGTTCCCAGTCGCCATGGTCATTGATCCGGGTGGCGGCGCAGTCCGCGGATTCCTGCCAGTGCGAGTGGTCACCGACCAGATAGAGCGCGGTGGCATGGGGAGCCCATTCGCGGAAGACCCAGCCATCGGAGGTGCGGTGCAGACCGTAGTGCAGGTGACCCGAGGCGAAATCGCGCAGGGACTGGCCCGCCGGAACCAAACGGGCCCGCAGGTCCGCGCAGTGCTGGGCACGGCGCTGGAGGTCAGGCACGAAATCCCGCAGCCATGGATCGCGCTGCAGGTCCGGAAGCGGAGGTGCCATGGCCGCGGGCGTCACGGACGCGTTCCGCTGCCTGGCCTTGCGGGGCCGCGGAACTGGCGGGGCGGGCTGAATGCGTTCTCTGGTGGCCGGCATGGGAATCTCTGGGTTTCTGGCAGGCTGAGGAATCGCTCGGGCAGGGTTGAGGGAATCAGCGCCGCAGGGTGGCCGTCTTGCCGCGCCGTTGATTTCTGGCTCCCCGGTCCGGGCGTCGGCTTGGTGATGGAATGGCTGCTTCCGGGGCATCCGGGACAAGGAGCGGGCGGTGCAGCATGGCTTCGTAGATATCAAAGTAATGGCGGGCCGTGGCCGCATGATTGAACTGCGCGACCGATTCCGTCATGATGCGCCGGATGGTGCGTGCGCGGGCGGCTGCGGGCTGGCGGAAGAACTTCATGGCTTCGTCGACCGCCCAGCGCAGGCCGGTGGCGTCGAAGACATCGAAGACGAAGCCATTACCCGAGGATCCGTCGTGATTGAGGTGGAAGACCGTGTCCTTGAGACCGCCCGTGTTGTGGGCGATGGTGAGGCTGCCGTAGATGGGAGCGATCATCTGGGGGAGTCCGCAGGGCTCGAAGGACGAGGGCATGAGGACAAAATCCGAAGCTGCGTAGCCGAGGCGGCTCAGGGATTCGTGGAAATTGCAGACCGAGACGCGGCGCTGCAGTTCGTGGCGGCGCACGATGTCGTGGAAGTGCTTCTGGAATTCTCCGTTGGCCACGAGAACGACCTGCAGTCCGTCGCCCCAGTAGTCCGACAATGCCCGGTAGAGGATCTGGGTGAGCAGCTGGGGGCCCTTCTGGATGGGATCGAGCCGCGATGGCCAGAAGAGGATGGGAGCGTCCGGATTGATATCCAGTCCAAGGCGTTCCTGCAGCGCTGTCTTGGCCGCGCGCTTGCCTTCCTCGAAATTGTCCGGCGTGTACTTCAGAGGCAGGCAGATGTCGGTGGCTGGATGGTAGCTCGAGTCCGGGGCATTGAGAATGCCGACGGCGCAGCCGGCTTCCCGCTTGTTCCAGATTTCCTGGCGCACGGCAGCGGGCACGAACGAATGCTGGCCGTCCGCGACTTCATCGAGGAACGAAGGACTGACGGTATTGATGTAGTGAGCCGAGAAGATGCCGGAAGCGAGCTGGTCGACGGGGATGGTGGGCCGGGCGGTCTCGTAATTGGCGGGTGGCTGTTCGTAGTAGAGATGCTGCCAGAAGAGGGCAGCGTCGATGCCGCTGGCCTCGATCTGTTCCAGCGTCAGCTTTTCCGTATGGATATTGTGAACGGTGAAGAGAGTGGGAATGCGGAAGCGGCGGGCGGCCCCTGGAATGAGCCCGGTCATCCAGTCGTTGCAGTGAATGAGGTCCGGTGCGACGCGCGGGATGATGTTGTTGATGACCTCGCGCTGGAAGGCGAGCGCGATGCGCGGATTTTCTCCACCGTAGCTGCTGTAGACCGTGTCGCGGTAATAGAAGATGCGGTCTTCGGCGAGGTGGATCCGTTCTTCCGGAAGGCGTTCGCGGATGGTCTTCAGTTCCTGGCTGAAGATGTCGTAGACGTCCGCATGGAACATCTGGCGGTAGTTCGGCAGAGCGATATGCACATCTGCTCCCAGTTCGAAAAGGGCCGCCACGAGAGACGCCGAAACATCGGCGAGGCCGCCTGCCTTGGCGTGCATGCGCTGGGCCATGTTGCCCATGCCTTCGGGCAGATAGGTGATTTCCGGAGTGACGATGAGAATGGTGGGATTGCTCACGGGAGAAACATGGTTCTGCGGGGAGTCATCGTGGGCGGGGGAACCGGGCGGTTATTCCGACCATGTTACGTAACCAGGCGACGATGCCTTCCATTCCCCGCCGGCCGGCGCAGCCCGCGCCGTCAGGCCAAAGCGCCCACTGGCGGGGCAGGGCACCGTGATGCCATATTCATGCCAGCCATCCGGCGACGACTTGAGGAGCGCCATGGGGTGGAAACTGGGTGATTTGATCTGATTGCCGGCGTCGGCCGGGCCTGTGCACAGTTCCACGCAGACTTCGTCGGGCTTGATTTCTCCCAGGTGGACCGGGCAGGAAATCGAGAATGATTCGCCTGAGTGGATGGTGCGGAGGTCGCGGTCCGGGATGGGGGTATTGACGCGGACGTGATGCCAGAGCGAATTGAAGCGGAGGCGCTGGGCATTGAGGGCGCGGGCGGCTGCGCCGTTGTTGTCGATGAGCGCGTGGTAGTGGCGCGATGCCGGAATGTAGAACTTGTCGCGGTATTCCGTGACCATGCGCCGGGTCGTGAAGAAGCCGAGGCCCATGCGGATGGATGCCTTCATCATGGCGATCCAGCCTGAGGGGTCGCCGCCCGATGAGCGGCTATAGAAGAGCGGAGCGATATCGTCCTCGAGCATGCGGTAGAGAGCAGCCGACTCGATGGCGTCGCCGTATTCATCGTCTTCGTATTCCTCGCCATTGCCGATCGCCCAGCCGCAGTCCGGCGCATAGCCTTCGCACCACCAGCCGTCGAGAATGGAGACATTGAGGACGCCATTGATGGCCGCCTTCATCCCTGACGTTCCGGATGCCTCCATGCGGCGGCGCGGAGTATTGAGCCAGACGTCGGCTCCCTGCACGAGCGACCGTGCGAGGCGCATGTCGTAGTTTTCAAGGAAGAGAAAGCGGTGGCGGACGCCGGTGCGGCGGGAGACATCGACCACCTGGCGGATGAAGTCCTTGCCATGGTGATCGGCCGGGTGGGCCTTGCCCGCGAAGACGAACTGCACTGGCCGGTCCTTGTTGCCGAGGAGAGCCTGGAGACGTTCGGGGTCGCGCAGAAGGAGAGTGGCACGCTTGTAGGAAGCCGCGCGGCGGGCAAAGCCAATGGTGAGGATATCGGGATCGAGGACATTGCGGGCCGCCCCGAGTTCCGCGCGGGTGGCATTGCGGGCCGAGAGCTGATGCGCCATGGAATCGCGCGCCGTGCGGAGGAGCCGGCTGCGCGCCATTTCGTGTGCCCGCCAGAGTTCCTCGTCGGGGATGTCATTGATGCGCTGGATATCCTTCGGGCTCATGGCCGACTTTTCCCAGTCCGATCCGAGGAAAGTCTGGAGCAGAGCGAGGATTTCCGGCGAGATCCAGGTGGGCGCGTGGATGCCATTGGTGACATGACCGATGGGGACTTCGTCGCGCAGGTGGTGCGGGAAAACGTGCTGCCACATGCCGCGGGAGACATCGCCATGGAGTTCACTGACCGCATTGGCGCGCTGCGCCATGCGCAGGCCGAGAATGGTCATGGTGAGAGGACTTGAAGTGTCTCCGGGAGCGCGGCCCCATTCGATGACGCGCCACGGCGGCACTCCCGTTTCCGGTTCGAGTGCCTTGAGGTGGGCTTCCACGAGATCGACCGGGAAAGTCTCATTGCCCGCCGGAACTGGTGTATGGGTGGTGAACACATTGGCCCGGGAAACGACTTCGCAGGCTGTCTCGATATCGAGTCCCTTGTGGCGGGTGAGGAATTCGAGCCGGGCGATGCTCAGGAATCCGGCATGGCCTTCATTCATGTGGCAGACTTCCGGTTCAAGGCCGAGGGCGATGAGGGCCCGGAAGCCACCGACAGCGAGGAGGATTTCCTGGCGCAGCCGCATGAAGTGATCGCCGCCGTAGAGCCTTGCGGTCAGTTCACGGAAATGCGGAGGATTTTCCGCGAGATTGGCGTCCATGAGGAAGAGCGGGACGCCGCCGACCCGGAGGTCCCAGACGCGCAGGTGGCAGAGGCCATCCGGGAAGGGAACGGCGACGTGCACGGGTTCTCCCGCGGGCGTGCGGGCGAGCCTCATGGGAAGGTTTTCGATTTCATTGAGCTGGTAATGTTCCTGCTGCCAGCCTTCGTGATTGAGTTTCTGTTCGAAGTATCCCTGGTGGTAGAAGAGACCGACGCCGCAGAGATTGAGACCGACATCCGAGGCTGCCTTGAGGTGGTCGCCGGCGAGGACACCGAGGCCACCGCTGTAGAGCTTGATGCTTTCGTGGAGTCCGAACTCGAGTGAAAAATAGGCGACGAGCCCGTGGAGGGCGGCACCGTCCCGGGCGGTGCATTCCCGGAAGCGGTTTTCGAGCCGGGCGAGCTGGGTGAGGAAGCCGGTGTCTTCGGCGAGTGCTTCGAGGGTGGTGCGTGGCACGCGGCGGAGGAATTCGAGCGGGCTGCTGTCGCAATCGCGCCACAGGGCGGGATCGATGCGGCGGAGCAATTGCTGGGCTTCTGCGTTCCAGCACCACCATGCATTGCGGGCCAGTTCCTCGAGGAAGCGGATCTGGGACGGGATGCTGGGGGCGACGTTGATGATCTGGACGTTCTTCATGGTGCGGAATTCAGGAAATATGACTAAGCAGATGCCGTGCCGGACCGGCAGATAGCTCCATGGCCGGATGAAGTCTGGTTTTCCAGGAATATCTGGACACGGAGGAATTCGCTGACCGACCATGCCTGGGCACCGCAGCCACCGGGACGGTGCGGCCGGGAACCGTCGGTTATTTCCGGGAGGTGGCCGAGGCAGCCTGAGGTGAGGAGGGCGTTCATGCTGGCAAGGATGGCGCGGGCCCGGGGGAGTGCGCGGGATCCGTGGGTGAGGACAAGGGCTTCTGCGAGGGAAGGCATGGGCCATGGCCATGCGGTGCCGTTGTGATAGGCGGGTTTGCGCCGGGTGTCCTCGTCGCCCGCGTACTGCGGCCAGTACGGATGCAGTGGATCGTTGAGGAGAACGCCGTCGCGTTCGATGCGGAGCGGGAAGGTGACGGCCTTGTCCGCCAGTGTGCGGATGGCTCCGGGAACGAGCAGGGAGAGGCAGGCAGTCGTGATGGACGTCATGATTTCCGGTGAGGAAACCGCGCCCAGCGTGACCGCGAAGAGTTGGTTAGGGCGGAGGTGATCGTCTGCGGTGGCGTGGGCTGCCGGGGTTCCCGGGCGGGCGTGCAGGCAGTCTGCCAGCCAGCCGAGTGATGGTCGCGGGTAGAGGGAAGCGATGGAATGGGCGACCTTGCGTGCGAGGTCGGCTGCGTGGATTTGTCCGAGGTGGGTGGCGGCGAATTGGAGAGCGGCGAACCAGAGTGCCTGAATCTCGATGGGGTAGCCTTCGCGCGGGGTTCCGGCTGGATAGTTGGTGTCCATCCATGTGAAGTGGGACGGGCTGAAGATGAGCCCTGAATCAGGGTCCATGCGGATGCCGTTGGGAGTGCCCGACTGGTAATGCGCGATGAGCGAGAGAATGACTTCGCGGACCGTGCGGTGTCCGGCGGTGGCATCGAGGAAATCCGAGTGCCCTGATGTTCTGACGAGGTCGGCGCAGGCCGTCATGAACCAGAGGGGAGCGTCCGAAGTATCGCGGTTCGAGCAATCGTCGCCGCGGATCATGTTGGGCAGCGTGCCGGTTTCCTCGAAACGGGCGAACGTGAGGAGAATGCGGGCGGCCGTTTCCGTATCTCCTGAGGCGATGAGGCCGCGGAGGGCGATGAAGGTATCGCGTCCCCAGTCGAGAAACCATGGGTAGCCCGCAATGATCGTATGTCCGTCGTCGCGTTTCACCACGAACTGTCTGAGTGCGGCGGAAAGCGACCATGGCTCGGGTTCCGGGATCCGGGGAGGAGCAGCGCGGGCCGGTTCCGCTGCAAGCGCCGCACTCAGGGTGATTTCGCCGTCTGGCGGGAGGCTGGCGCGGAAGAAGCCCGGACTGAAGAGGTCGGAATGTGCACCGAGGCCGCGGTGGGCATCGACGGGATGGGAGATGCGCAGCGATTCCGGCTGCGGGACGAACTGGGTCTGCGGAGCCGAGAGCGACAGGAATCCATGGGCGACCGGCTGATGGCATCCGTGCGGCGAGGCGATGGTGGCCGCGGCCATGGCCCTGACATTTTCCGGAGAAAGCGATGTTTTTTCGTGGAAGCTGCGGTCCTCAAGGTCCGGTCGGAAGATCAGATGGACGGGTCCGGCATCGTCGTTTCCGCGCTGGAAGACGAGCTGAACATGATTGGCCTGGGGGACAAGGTGCAGCGTGAGCGACAAAGGAATTCGCAGGCCGTGACCTGACGGCACTGAAAATTCCCAGCGGGCGAGGCCGGGAGACAACTGGACCACGCGCAGGCAGCAATCGGCCGACAATTCCGTACTGACCCCGCGGCGGACGAGCCATGCGCGGCAGCGGGTGAAGAGAATGCGGCGGTCGACCGGAACCGAGGCGTCCGGATTGGCTGCGAGGAGGGCGTCGTACTGCGAACCGACCGTGCCCCATGCCGCGCGCACGTGGCTCATGGCTCCCGCGCCATTCGTGAGGAGCAGATGCAGCTGCGGATTGCTGCGGAGCGCATCCGTTCCGGCGCTGGGGAAATCGCCCGGTGGCGGCGGCGGCGCATCGAGCGCGAGGGAAAGCCGCTGCATGCCCGCGCCCACGGCCACGTGCGCCACGAGCGTGGTTGCCGGATGGCTGCCGGGCGGCAGGATGGCCACGAAACGGCTGCCGTGCGGCAACGCATGACATGCACCCGGCAGGGAAGCGACCCGGAATGGGAATGCCGATGTGAGGCGCAAGGGTTCCTCGGGAAGGCGCACGAGGCAGCGGTCCCCGTCGTGGTCGAGATTGATTTCCGGAATGAGCGGGTCGCTCACGGCGTCGTGCCATGCCATGCCCGTCGAGAGGGCGAGGGCGAGTTCGGCATGACGCTGACGGGCGGCGAGCGTGGCCGGTGGGCCCGTGGGAACGAATGCCGTGGCGGCCACGCAGCAGGCTGCGCCCGGTCCAAGGGTGGCCTGACACCAGCCGTCCTGATGGCCCTTGAGAGAGGTCTCGCCGCATTCCCAGAGCACCGGACCATCCGGGCAGAAATCCGCAGCCGGCCATGCCGCTTCGTGTGGCTGATCCGGATCGAGATTCACCAGCACGAGCAGGGTGGCTTCCGGGCGATGCGGGACCGACCTGCGCAGCGCGATGACATTCCCGCCATTGAGCGGGAGCAGGGCAAGTTCCGCGCCCTGAGCGAAGGCGGGATGCGAGGCAAGCAACTTGTTCAGCTGCGCAATGGCGTCGCATTGGTTTTCCGGATGGCCGGCCCGCAGATCGGAGGCTCCATGCACCCGGATTTTTTCGTCTGCGAACCATTCGACCCCGCAGGTGATGGCCCATGCGCCCTGCACCGACGTGAGAGCCGCGAGGGCCGTGCGGAGGCGGGCCCATGCGGTCGAGACCGCGGCGAGCCGGTCGTTGTCGTGCGTCTCCGCATAATGCATGAGGATTCCATGCGAATGCGATGCTGCGAGGGCCTTTGGCAGGTACCATTCGACGGAGTTGCGTCCGTGATTCTGGAAGAGTTCGCTGTACGCCCAGTCGAGGCCGCCGTGGCTGATGAGGTTCAGGGAGACCGCTTCCGGTCCGCCGAGTCCTTCGAGCAGGAAGATGGTATCGGGAAATTCGCGGCGGACCTTTGCTGTGATGTATTCCCAGACCGGCAGGGGCACCATGTAGCCCGCGTCGCAGCGGAAGCCATCGACCCCGCGGCGGCACCAGCAGAGGAAAACCTCCGCGATTTCCTGCCACAGGTCACGATGACGGTAGTCGAGTTCCACAAGGTCCGCCCATGTGACTCCCCATGCGCCCGGGGAGACGAATGCTCCATCCGGGCCGCGCCGGAACCATTCCGGATGAAGCTGCCTGAACTGCGAAGCCCAGCCCGTGTGATTGATGGGGATGTCGATGAAGACGCGTGCTCCCCGTGCGTGGTAGGCGTCCACCAGTTCCCCGAACTGTTCCAGTGGCGTGGTGCGGCCGTCGTGTTCGGCGCAGGCGGGATCGACGGTGAAGAAATCGAGCGCGGCAAACGGACTCCCGAATCTCCCCATGCGGGCATGAGTCGTCGGTACAGGGAAGGGGGGCAGCAGCAGGAGAATCCGGAAGCCCATGCGGTCGACCACATGGTCCGCCATTGCCGCGAGGGCACGGAATGTCCCCGATGGCGGAATGGCGTGCCACCCAGCCGCGTCGAGGGCCGCCACCGCGGCAGGATCCGGTTCCGGCAGAGCCTGCGGACGGAACATGCGGACGAACGCCTTATAAAGCGAGCAGCCCGACGCCGTCCATGCCGGCTCCACCTTGACAATGGTGTTGCCCTCGCCCGTCGGCCAGATCGGTTCCTCCGCACCTTCCGGCAGAAACCATGCCTTTGCTTCAAAACAGCCGGGATCGGTCAGCGGTACCGCAAGTTCCCACGTTTCGGGACCAACCTGTTCCATGGGAAGGTCGCGCCAGTCGTCGCCCGGACGCGGCAGACCGGATTCGACCGCGTCGATGACTTCCCGGCGGCGCTGGGCGGCACTGCGGGCATTGGTGCGCAGAAAGGCCTGTCCGGCGGGTGGCGTGCCCTGCAGAGAGAAGGAAACCGCTTCTCCGGCCAGCCGGAGCATGCGGCTTCCAGGTTCCGGGTACTGCCTCATGATTCGCTCCATGATCACAGTTGATGCATGAATCATGCCCGGCAAGGGCACGAATCCTCACGACACGCTCAGGAGCCGCGGCCATGGCAGCCGCAGGCGGTCAGACGCTTCCAGCGGCAGGCGGAAAATCTCAGGCGGCGGGGGCGGCGATGCCGTTGCGGACTTCCTGTTCGCGGCACCAGCCTTTGATCTCGAGTTCGTTGAACATGCGGCCGACGATGCGCCGGAGCAGGCCCTTGAGATTGGGATTCTCGAGGTCCTGGAGCGAACGGATGGCTTGTTCCTTGTAGCGTTCGAGCAGCATGAGCACGGCCTCGAGGGCTTCCTCGCGGTTCCCCTGGAAGCGTTCGCGGGCGGTGGCTTCAATGATGTTCGGGCGGGCCGGCGCATCGTCCGTGGCCCCCGGGGCATTGTCTTCCGCGCGGTCGTCGAGGTCGTCGCGGATCTGGTAGGCGATGCCGATGGCTTCGCTGAAAGCGGTGAGGGTTTCCTCCACGTCGTCGAGTTGTCCGGCGTGGGCGGCTCCGAGGAGGAGGGCGACCGAGAAGGCGGGCGACGTTTTGCGGCGGAAGATTTCGAGAACCTGGGCCGGGGCGAGTGCGGTTGGCTGACGCTGCCACGCGAGTTCTGCGCCCTGACCGCGGCAGAGTTCGCGCTGACCTTCGCTGGCGATGCGGATCATGGATCCCAGTGCCGTGGCCGGCACGCCTGCTTCCGCGAGGAGACGGTATCCTTCTCCGATGAGGAGGTCGCCTGCATTGAGGGCGGCGGGAATTCCGAATTCCGTGTGCAGGGCCGGTTCGTCATAACGCTTTTCATCGCCGTCTTCAATGTCGTCGTGCACGAGCGAGGCCTTGTGAAAGCATTCCACCGCAAGGGCGATGCGGCGGATCGAATCCGTCATGGGAGCCTCTGCGTTCTCGCGGAGCGCCTGGCTGACTGCCACCGTCAGGAAGGGACGCCAGCGCTTGCCCGCCCGGGCCAGCCAGTCGCGGGCCATGATTTCCGCGGCCCCGTCGGCCGGACCCATGAGGCGGTCGATTTCCGAGGGAGTGAACCACGAACGCACTTCGTCGTGGAGGGCATTGAGATTGAGACGGCGGGTTTTGTCCTCGCTGGTGAGGTGCAGGTAATCCCAGACCCAGTCGATATCGACGGTGGTATCGATGCAGTCGTCCTGCAGCAGGGGGACGGCCACCGCCGGAATGGCTGCGGCTTCCACGTACGGGAATGTCCGCTCCAGCACCGGAAGACAGGAAATACCGACAATCGCCTCGATCTTGCCCGTCTGGATCAGGCTCATGACAATGGCCGATCCTTCCGCCACGAGGACCGCGTAGCCGAGCCGTTCCGCTTCGTTCTGAAAATCCTGGATCGTGCAGAGTCCGCATTGCTTGCAGAGCAGACCGAATTCATCGAACGGGGCCGGGCACTTGCTTTCGACCCGCAGGCACTTCGGCATGAGCAGGAGGCGCTTCTCGTAGGGAATGGTCGCGAGCGATTCGCGCCACATTTCGTTATTCAGCAGGACGCCAGCGTAATCCGTGTAGGCCGGATTGATGCCCGCCTCCGCGACGAGACGTTCGGCATGCACGCGCAGTTCCTCCTGCGGCAGCGGGGGAACTGGTTCATGCCGTTCGAGGTAATCTCTGACCAGACCGAGGACACGGTCGCGTTCCGGCTTCGTCTGCGGAATGTTCTTCTTGGGCTGCCGGAAGCGCCGTACGGTCATGGGCACCGGGGCTGGCAGCGGGGCCTTGGGAATGGACGTGACGGATGGGGGAATGGCAGACATGCGGGGATTGGGAAGAAAGCGACCGATCGGTCAGGATATCCGTCATACGCCATGAACGCAACCCGTGAGCATCCGCGCATGCGGCGCAATTCCTGCATAGCCCGCGCGGCAGTGCAGCTTGCGGGACGCCGGCACCCGGCTACAGGAAGCGGCATGAGTGCACACGCCACCTGGGACCTCCGATTCCTCGCCTTGTTCGACCGCAGCCTCCAGCGCTACCTGAAGGGCGATGGTCAGTGGGCTGACTATTTTTCTCCTGAGGAAACCGCGTGGCTGGCGTCGATTGGCTGCAAGCCCCGGGAATTCTATGATTTCGTTGAAGACAACGGAGACAGTGGCGGAGACCCGGCTCCGGCCACGGCTCTGCTCATTGCGGCGGTGCGGCGGGATTACTTCCATGTGATTCAGAAAGGGAAGGCATCCGACCGCGAACTGCGGCCGTCGGATCTCCCGGAACGCGAGGACGCCAGCCTTGGCGGCATCCCGTGGCTGCGGCGGATTCTGGCGAAGGCGCGGGCCAAGCTGCGTGGTGAGCTGCATCCCGATGTCATGTACGGATGCGGGGGCGACCGGCTCTTCTTCCAGCGTCATGATTGCCATGGAGCCGACTTCCTGCGGGTGGTCTGGGCGGCCGGGGACGATGACCAGCGGGTGCTGGCATGGCTTCAGGGCGACCGCTGAGGCCGGGTCATCACTTCCGCGTTTTCATGTGGCATTCACGCGGCGCAGTGCGAAGGTTAGAATCTCCCTTCGCCCCATGCGCTACGCGATCATAACGGACATTCATGCGAATCTGCCTGCCCTGCGGGCCGTGCTGCAGTCGATTGAGCAATCCGATGTCGGCAGTCTCGTATGTCTTGGGGACATAGTCGGTTACGGGGCGTGGCCGGCTGAATGCGTGCAGGCTGTCCGGGCGCTTGGCTGTCCGGTGGTCATGGGAAACCATGATTCCTATCTGACGCAACCCGACGAGGAATTCCTGCGGTTGGAGCAGACGCGGGGGGCTCTCAAGAATCAGGTCTTTGCGGGAATCCGCCATGCGCGGGAACTGGTGACGGGCGACGATCTGGCCTGGCTGGCGGATCGTCCGAGGGTCTGGGAAACGGCCAGTCTGGTTTTCGGGCATGCGGCCCTGCATGGGGACGATGACGACTGGCCGTACCTTGTTTCTGCCGAGGAAGCGGAACCAACCCTTGCCTTGCTTGGCAAGCGCGTCGGTTTCTTCGGACACAGTCACCGGGAAAAGGCCTTCTGCGGAGGCACGGAAAGCTTTGTGAAGAAATCGCCGGGTGTGTACCGATTCCCTCCGGCGAGCCGCCCGGCTGCCATCACAGTGGGATCGGTCGGGCAACCCCGCACGGGGGATCCGCGGGCGCATTGGGGCATCTGGGACAGCCGGACGAGCACGTTTCAGGCAAAGCGGACCCCGTATCCGGTGGCGGATGCGGCCATGGGAATCCTCGATGCCGGGCTGCCCACGTCGGCGGCCCTGCGTTTGTACGGCCGATCCCGGATTGACGATGCAGTGCTCGACCGCTGCATTGAAATCGACGGTGACTGAGCGGCTTGCGTTCCGGGGACGTCTGCGGTAGGAGCGCGCGGAATTTCCAACCCGATTGACGCTCTACCGATGATGACTCCATGGCGACGCATGCTGGCTGTGCTGCTGATGGCAGCGATTCCGGTTCCATTTCTGCGCGGCGAAGAAGCTGTGCGGCTCTGGCAGCTGGTGGGTGGCAAGCATTTCCGTGCCAGCTTCATGAGCGAAGCCGGTGGCAAGGTGACCCTGCGCCGCAAGGACGACGGCAAAACCGTCACGGTGACCCGCGATGAACTCATGCCCGCCGACACGATCTATCTCGACGATCTCGCGAAGGCGGCCAAACCGTCGGGCGGCGGCACCGGTCCGGCTGCGGCGACTGGCGGCGGAAGCGACGAGGCCCTCCCGTCCGGGGAACCCGGCAAGAACCGGCTTTACCCGAGAACGCGCGAGGAAATCCGCGCCGGACTGAGGGAAATTCAGTCGCGCAAGAAGCCGGACAAAGTGGAAGCGGAAGTCTGGGCAGCGATCTGCCGGCTCAATGAGCATCGGTTCCTTGCGGGAGTGAGCAGCGATGTCGGCACCATGCCGCCCATGAACGAAGGAGCTGCCGATGCATCAAAGGCCTGCGCTGCCGCCGGAACGATCAGTCACGGGCTTGGCCACAGCACGGACAAATGCAATCTGAGCATGGGTCACGGCAACATGAGCGGCACGGTGGATGGCTACATGAATGACGGAGGCGACAATAACCGGGAACGGCGCGGTCACCGCCGCTGGTGCCTCAATCCTCCCATGCAGAATGCCGGCTTCGGACGCGAAGGCATCTTTTCCGCCATGTGGTGCATGGATTCCAGTGGCCGGGGGTCGCGCACCCCATGGGCATGGCCCGGCCGCGGACTCTTCCCGCTCGAATACTTCAAGGGGAATGCATGGTCGTTCTACGCGAATGGCCCGATTCCCTCCGATGCCAAAGTGCGCATCTGGAAGCTGCTGACGCGGCCGACCGATCCGATTCCGATGGCGACGGAACCAAAGGGCCGTGAAATTAAGGTCGGCTACGTTTTCGCTTACGACAATACGATCAATTTCGAGCCCGATCCTTCGATGCTCGGCAAGCGCGGCATTTACTGGGTCCGCATTGAGGGACGTGGCTTCCGGGAACAGTACCTGACTGAACTTTACTGAGCCGCACGGCGGCGGCGGAAGCCTGCAAAACCGAGCGCGAGCCCACCGAGCAGTGCGGCCCCCGGTTCCGGGATGGGCGAGCCGAAGATTTCCAGTTCATCGATGGCGGTGCCGCCGCCGATTCCGGTCGAAGGAACGATCAGGCGCACGCCGGTGGCCAGAATCGGCCCGGCATCGGCGGAAAGCTCGAATTCGTGACGCAGCCAGCCCGTGACCAGTCCGCCAAGGGCTGCATCGAAGCTTTTCTGCAGTTCCACTGAGCCGATGCTGTTCCATGTCGATCCGTCCGTGGTCACCTGAATATCGTACAGTCCAGCCCAGCGGTCGGTCAGCGTGCCGCCGCAGCAATCGCCATTGGCTTCGTCGAGTCCGTTATCGCGGCCCCATGCGATGCCGGTGATCTGGTGGAGGCCATTGAGCATGACGCCGGCGTGGGCCTGGGCGGGTCCGTCGCCCCCGATCCAGCTGTTGGCATTGCCGTAGCGTCCGTCATTGAGATTGCCCGCGACGTGAAACGGGATGCCCAGCTGCGGGCCGAGGTCGCCCGAGGAAAAGGCGGTCGATCCATTGGTGGCGAGCGCGAGATTGGCGGCGGTCGGGCTGCCGCCTGGGCTCCCGAATTTGCCATCGTTGCCGTCCCATGTGATGCGGTAGCCGGGGGCAGGGGAGGTGATGATTCCCGAGGCGGGACCGGCCACATTGATTTTGGAGGCGAACAATTCCAGTTCGTCGATGGCGGCTCCGCCGGCGAAGCTGTTGCCGGGCGCGGTGATGCGGATGGCGCGGGCCGTTACGGCGTCGAAATTGAAGCGGTGGCGCAGGGTGGGAGCGGAGAGCAGGCTGCCGGGGACACCGCCCTCGGGGTAGGTGATTTCCCCGAGTTTCTGCCAGACTGCCGACCCGGGGTCGCCGAGGACATCGGAATTGGAAAACTCCACCACGAAGGTTCCCGTGGCCCGGTCGAGGAACGTTCCGGTGTTGTCACGGCCGAAGGCGAGTCCGGAAAACGACTGTGGGGTGGCAAAGGCGAGACCGACCCAGCTGTCCTGGCTGTTGCCGATCCACGATCCCGGGTTGCCGAAGGCTCCGTCGATGATGCCGGCCACCGTGTGTACGCCGACGCCGTCGCCATTGATGAGATCCCGGGCAAAGGGCGTGCCTGCGGTCGCCAGATTCCCGGCTCCGATCGTTCCGCCCTGTTCGACGATCGCAAACGATCCGTTGGGATTCTGGGCCATGGCGGTGGCGGGCAGGGCGAGCAGGGCAAGCAGTCGGGGAGACATGGGAATGACAAAATGAACTCCCGTGAGTCTGACGGAATTGTCACCTCCGTGTAAACACCGGATTCGCGCATTTCCGGTCCTTCCCGCTGGTCGGTCTACTGTTTTCCGAGCAGGTGGGTTTGCCAGAAGGTGATGGTGCTGAGGAATTGGCTATCGATATTGGCCTTTTTGGCGAAGCCGTGGCCTTCATCCGGGGCCATGAGGTACCAGACTGGTTGTCCGGCGTCGCGGACGGCCTTGACCATTTGTTCGGCTTCCGTGACGGGGACGCGCGGGTCGTTTTTGCCCTGCACCACGAAGAGCGGGGCGCGGATTTTCGCGGCATGGGCCGTCGGGCTTATTTCCGCGAGGAATTTGGCCATGGCGGGGTCGCGTTCGTCTCCGTATTCGACGCGGCGGAGGTCGCGGCGGTAGCCGGAGGTATTGGCGAGGAAGGTGAGGAAGTTCGAGATGCCGACGATGTCGCAGCCCGCCTTGAAGCGGTCCGGGAAATCAATGAGGCAGGCAAGGGTCATGTAGCCTCCGTAGGAACCTCCGGTGACGCCGGTGCGGGCGGGATCGAGGCCCGGATCGGCGGCGATGAGATCGAGGAAGGCACCGATGTCGCGCACGGAGTCCTTGCGTTTGAAGCCATTGTCCATGGCGAGGAAGCGTTTCCCGTAGCCATCGGATCCGCGGACATTGGGGTAGAGCAGGGCGATGCCGAGTTCGTTGAGCCAGAAGTTATTGCGGCCCTGGAAGCCGGGTCGTGACTGCCCTTCGGGACCACCGTGGATGGTCACGAGGGTGGGGCGGCGGCCCGGGAAGCGGGCGGGGTCGGGTCGGTACAGAAAACCCGAGACCGGGGTGCCATCGAAACTTTTGCAGCGGACGATTTCGGGTTCGCGGAACTGAGCGGGGTCGAGTCCGCCGGTTTCACTTTCCGTCCAGCGGGTCAGTTTGCCATCGCCTGGGGAGATCGACCATGCATCGGCGGGGGATTGGGCCGAGGAAAGGGTGAAACCGAGCGTGGAGCCATCGGGGTGCCATGCGAGGCCGCTGATGGTGCCGAGCGGGAGGCTCGCGGCTGGGGAGATCCGGGCATCGGCGAGGGAGAGGAAGCGGAGTCGGCTGGCTCCGTCTTCGTTGGCGGTGAAAGCGATGGTTTTCCCGGCGGGGTCGAGGGAAAATTCCTCGATGTTCCATGGGATGTCCTTCGTGAGCGGGACGAAGCGCCGTTCGGCGAGGGAGAACGAACCGAGTTGCTGGAAGTCGCTTCCTTCATCGCTGGTGAAGTAGACCGTGCGGCCATCGTTTGCGAAGAGGGCACCCGAGCGGGCCACGGCTCCAGCGGCGCGGTCGGTGAGCGGGGAACGGGCACCGGTCTGCGCATTGACCAGCCAGAGGTGGCTTTCGTTGGCCGAAATCATTTCGGCGACGGCGAGCCATTGGCCATCGTGGGACCAGTCGGTGACGCCCCAGCCACCGCCCGTGAGTTCGCAGACGAGGCGGGTCTGCTGCGGCTGATCGGGATTCATGACCCAGATATCGGTATCCTTGCCCGTGCGCCGGGTCGAGGCGTAGGCGAACTGCGAGCCGTCGTGGGACCAGCTGAGACTGGTATTCCGCGACGTTCCATCGGTCAGGCGATCCGTGCGTCCGTTCGACGGGTCGAAGCGGAAGAACTGATAGTTTTCGCCGCCGCCGGCGTCCTGCACGAAGACGATGGACTTGCCGGATTTCGGCTGCCAGCCAGCTCCGCGGATGGGTTCCGGGAGAAAGGTGAGCTGGCGGCGGGCACCGCCGGGGAATTTCACTTCGTGGAGCTGCGGGGTGTCCGCGAAGCGGGTGGCGACGAGCATTTCCTTCCGCTGCGGGTGCCAGCCAAGGAAGGCAGCCGTGCGGAATTCCATGTAGGGAGCCGCCGCCGTGCGCACGGCCTCGGGAATTGGCGGAATGCCGTCGGCCACGAGGCCAGCTTCCTGAGCAATGGCTCCCGGGAGGGCCGCGGCTGCTGCGAGAGCAATCAGACAGGACTTCATGGACGGGTCACCTTGAGCCGGACGTAGATGCGGGCAGCCGAGCCGGAGATTTCCGCGGTGGTCGAGACCGTGTCGAATCCGGGTTCGCCTCCATCGACAATCTGGGCTGCTCCGAAGAAAACCGAAGCTCCGTCGGGCGATGCTTCACCGGAAGCGAACCACGACTGGAGGTCGCGCGACCATTGCCATGAGGCGGTCACGCCTGGAGCGCTGCGGGCGCGGCGGTACGTGAGAGTGAGCTGGCTGGCGGAACCGGTCACGGCCGAGAAGGCCGCGGAACCGGCGAGCGGATTGCCGGACGTATAGTATTCGGCTCCGTTGGGGACGCCGTCGCGGTCCGGATCGGCATCGAAGGCCGTCGCGGCGGGGTCGGTGCCTGCCGGGAAAGCGGCCGCGGCCCATGCATCGTATCCGACGGGTCCGCCCCCGGGGTAGGTGCCGAGGTGGGTGTTTTCGCCCGGCAGGGCGGCATCGACCACGGCGAGGGCGGTTTCCGTCCAGACCGCCGGGAATGCCGTCACATTGGAAGCCGCCTCGAAGCTGAAGCCCTGACCGGTTCCTGTGCGGACGAACGATTTGTCGGCCCCTTCGCTGCCGAGTTGCGTGAAGCCGATGACATCGACGAGGTTATTGGGATCGACGGGGCCACTGTAGAGGGCGAGGGAATCGTCCCCGTTATGGGAAAGATTGCCCGAGACGAGGGCGGGTTGGGCTCCGCCGGGCGGGGTGTTGCTGTTATTGTTTGAAATAACGATGGTGGCACCCGGCGGCAGCACGGGAGTGAGCGTTTCGGGAACCACGAGGGCCGTCAGTGGAAGGGGCTGGCTCGGCGTTCCTGTCCCGGCTCCGGCGAACTTGTAGTCTTCCGCGTTCTGATTCGTCCAGCGCATCAGGGTCCAGCCCGAGAGGTCGGCTTCCGTGGTGCCCGTGTTCGTGATTTCAAGGAACTTGGCATTGCCCGAACCTTCATAGTACTGCGTGATCTTCACGGTGGCCGAAGCCGGCGCGAAGGCCGTCAGATCGATGTCATCGCTCAGGACACTGCTCGTTCCGGAATCATTGCGGACCTGAAAATAGAGTCGCTTCGTTCCCGGATTGGCCGAAAGGAAGGTGCGGGCCGACGGGGCGAAGGGCAGCCATTCCGATCCGGCGAAGTCGGCACTTTCACTGACCCGGAAACTCAGAGGATTCCCGCCGGTCGTCGTGTAGCTGAGCACCACGCCGCGGGTCGGCGTGCTCAGCAGGTCATTCGCGACCGTGAACGTCGCCAGAACCGGTGGCTGGGTGTCGGGTTGAAAGGCCAGGTACCAGAGGTCGGCCGGCGTCGCCGTTGCCACGTCTGCCAGCAATTTGTCCGGTGCCCACACGTCCGGAACATCGGTCGACTGGCTGCCGGGATCGGTATTCCAGCCTTTGGCCGCACTGATGCGGTAGAAGGTCTTGTCGACCCCGTTGCTGCCAGCCAGCGAGAAGGCATCGAGCACATTTTCCGGCAGGTAGACATCCGAGGAATACAGCACCAAGGAATCGTCCCCGTTGAAATTGATGACCTGCTGGCCGGAGGCACTCGGCTTGGCGTCGGCATTGGCGACCGCGTAGGCCGGAGCGGCCACTGACGGATTCGCGAGCAGCAGGAACTGCCCTGGCTTGAGCACGATGCCCGGCGCAATCGATCCCAGATTGAAGCTGGCTGTGGGCCCACCCGTCCCGGTTTTCCAGTTTTCCCGGTTCGCATTCGACCACAGGGTCAGGCGGATGCCTTCGAGGGGAATGTCGGCGTTGGTGGGGTTCCAGAGTTCGAGGAACTTATTGTTGCTGGTGCCCTCGTAGTACTGGGAAATGAGAAGGCCCTGGGCGGAAACATCGGCAGCAAAGGCAAGGGCCGCAGCGGCCGGGACAAGAAATCGGTAGGTCATGGAAAGCAGCGGGTTGGTTGACGAAGGAGGCGGGAACGTCAGCAGTTTCCCTGCCAGAATCATCATTCTGATGGCCATCCGCTACCGCGCAACCCGCACTCGGCAGCAATTTCGACACTGTCAGAGCCAGAAAATCCGCAAAAGTATGGTTATTACAGAAAACACAGCCACTCATCGTTCCTTCGGTCCCGTGAAACAGAAGGCACCTCCGTCTGGACTGCTTGTAGCGGGGGGGGGCCATGGCTGGGCTGGGCTCGGGAAAATTCCTGGGACGGCGATGGGAAAAATCCTGTGGATTAATGTCTGGTTCACTGGCTGGGCGGCATTCCCGTCGTTGCGAATTGACATTTTGGCCGCAAGGCAACATTTTCGTCACGTTTTCCGGGTGGTGGCAGTCTGTGGGGATCCCGCCCTGACCTCGCCGGAAGCCAACTCACTGAAATTCATCATGCCTGAAGTACAGACCTCTGAGCAGCCGGCTGCGGCGGCAGCGCCTGCGGACGCCTTGCCGCGTCGGCAGCCTCTTGGGCCGAGCCGGAAGGGGGCGAAGGATCAGGTGATTGAGCGGTTCGAGCAGAAGTTCATCATTCATCCCCGGCTTGTGCCGCAGATCCGGAAGTATCTGGAATCGTTCACGGTGGCCGATCCCAATGGCCGGGGGGAGATTCCGGAATACATTACGACGACGCTGCAGCTGGACACGCCGACCATGGATCTGGCGCTGGCGAAGGAACGGAAGGCCTTTGCGCGGTTCAAGCTGCGCATCCGGACGTACGGAACGGACAGCAATCCCGGGAATCCTGTGTTCTTCGAGCTGAAGCGCAAGATCGGGGTGGTCATCGTGAAGAGCCGGGCGCGCATGAAGCGGGCGCAGTTCAAGCCCGACATCGTGATGCATCCCGAGCTGGCCCCCATGCTCAAGTCGCCCAAGGAGAACAACAATTTCATCGAATTCTGCCGGATTTCGAACCGGATCGGGGCGCGGCCGAAGATGCTGATCCGCTACATCCGGGAGAGTTACTTCGGGGCGAACGACGACTACGCGCGGATCACCTTCGACCGGCGCGTGAGCTACCGTCCGACGCGCGAGTGGCGGCTGCCCGGGGAAGAGGTGGCCGACTTCAAGTACTGGCGGCCCATGGATTCGCAGACTGGCCTGCGGCGGCCGTTCCCGGGCTACATATTTGAACTGAAGGCCATGCGGGACACGCCGACGTGGATGCTGGAACTGGTGCGGCGCTTCAATCTTTCGAATACGGGATTCTGCAAGTATGCGACGGCGTGGCGTCTCGAGACGCTCTTCCGCGGGTTCATGTATGCGGATGGTTCCGAGCCGGTCACTTCCACCCCGAACTGGATCTGAGGCATGGGGCGACTGGATAAATCCCGCTGTTGCGGTGGATCGGCGGGGCACGATTTGATTTGCATCGGGGCGCGTTTCCGCAATCATGCGCGCGCCCTGATTCCCGGACTGGGGAATGCGTGCTGCTGCTCTGCCGATTCCGGAGGCGGGGGCAATCCTTGATTTTCTGATTCTGATTTCCTTTTGCCTATGGAACCCGCCCCCCTTTTTGATGCCCTTGGCTCCATGCGATCGCTGGTGGCCACGGAGATCTTCTACTCCCTGTGCATTGCCTTCGTGCTCGCCATGGTGCTTGCCAACATTTACCGGTGGACACACCAGGGCTTCAGTTATCAGCGCAGCTTCATCCAGACCATCGTGCTGGCCTGCATTGCGGTCTGCATCATGATCATGGCGATCGGGAACAACATGGCGCGCGGTCTGGGCATTCTGGGTGCGATGGCCTTCGTGCGTTTCCGGACGCCGATCCGGGACCCGCGGGACGTCATTTTCATTTTTGCGGCCTTGGCGATTGGGATTTCCTGCGGGGCGCAGGTCTTCATGGTGGCGGTGGTGGGGACTTTGTTCTTTGGGTTTACGGCGTTCTTCCTTTCGTGGTCGCCGTTCGCGAGCCGTCGGGAATTCGAAGGTCTGCTGCGCTTCATGCTGCCGTCGGAGAGCAAGGCGGCGCAGGTGCTGCCGGAAATCTTCTCGCAGTACTGCACGAGCACGGAACTCATTGCGACGCGGGAAGCCATTCAGGGCGAGGTCCTGGAGTACGCTTACCAGATCCGCCTGATTGATCCATCGTACAAGGTGGACCTTGTGGATTCGATCGCGAAGCTGCCGGATGCGAGCGAGGTTAGTCTGGTGATGCAGCGGACGACTGTGGAGATCTGATTCCTTTCTACCTTTTGCCGACATGAGCGAGTTTCATCCCAACCGCCAGAAGATGGTGCGCACGAAGCCCGGGCTGACGAGGCGCCGGATCATTGAAATGTGGCCGCTGCTGGTGTGGGCGGCTGTGCTTTACGCGGGCTGGCACATGTACCGTGGTGGCGTGGTCTTTGCGCGCATGAACGGAGCGGTCGATGTCTACCAGGAAAACATCACGCCCAGCGAGGATGGCAGGCTCCTTGATATCAAGGTGCAGCGCGGCCAGAAGGTGGAGCCAGGCACAGTGGTGGCCGTCATGGACCCCGCTCCCTACAAGATGGAACTCGAAGGCTTGCGCCGGGAAGTGCTGGCCGACCGCGTCAAGGACATCCGGGAATACGATCAGGAAATCCTGAAACTGGAATCTGAACTGCGGGAAATCGACGTGGCGGCTGCCGAGGACGGGGCCACCATGAAGCAGCTGGAAGCATTCGTGAACGATTACGATGTCCGCATGAAGGCGAGTTCCGATCCGGTGTTCCGGAGGCTCGCGGATCAGACAGCGGAGGAAAAGCGACTGGAACTGGCGCAGGCCCGCGCGCGGACGACGGTCAACGTGGCCAACCGGGCCCAGGTGGAAGATTCCGTGAACCGGGCCAAAGGGGTACGGGAACAACTTCAGAAAGAAGCCGACGTCGTGGCCAAGGCGAATCTGGAATCGGACGACCTGCTCAAGACGGGTGCCCTGCGCGAGGACGAACAGCAGCGCTTCATTGAACTGACCACCATGATCGGTCTGTGCGAGCTGAAAACAACGAAGGGCGGCATCATTGACCGGGTCGTGAAGGAAAAGGGAGAGTATGTGAAGGCGGGCGATGGCGTGCTGAAGGTCGTCGGCGAGCCTGAGCACATCGTCTGCTTCCTGCCGCAGGACCAGTCCGATGACCTGAAGGTCGGCCAGAAGGTCTGGGTGGTGGCCACTTCGGACAAGACCAAGATCTTTGAATCGACCGTGGAAGGCATTTCGCCGCGCATCAACAATCTGCCGGATTCGTCGAGCCCGATTCCGAACCGGCGGGTGCACGGGCGGGATGTGATCATTCATTACCCACCGCTAGCACTGCCGACGGCGACGGATTCCGCCTACAAGCTGCTTTCCGGTCAGACGGTGATCATTCATACATCCAAGCCGGGGCAGGTGCCGCTGCTGGACCGGATTTTCCCGAATGACGACAACGAAAAGACCCTCTGATCTGCTGAAGCTGGCGGTGCTGGCGCTGGCTGCGGTGACTCTGCCATCGTGCGCTGCTGTGGGAAAAGACCAGAGGACGACGGCTCGTTCGGAGGCTGTCCGTCCATCGGCGGGACCTCGCCCTGCGGCAAAGGCAGGGAAAGGAGCCGGGGAGGGCATTGCGTCAATCTATACGGACCGGCGGACAGCGAGCGGGGAACGGTTTTCGGCTTCCGCGCTGGCGGCTGCGCACCGCACGATGCCCTTCGGGAGCCGGGTGCGGGTGACGAATCTGAAGAATGGGCGGACGGTCGTGGTTCGCATCAACGACCGGGGACCGTACACCCGGGGAAGGATCATTGATCTGACACCGGCGGCCGCGGAACGGATCGGGTTGACGCGCAGGCAGGGGATCACGAAGGTCCGGGTGGAACCGCTGGAGAGTTGACGAAAGAAATGCTTTCCGCGGGGATGGCTCCAGGCTAGATGGGGGTTTGGTGAAGATTGATCCTCATGAACTGCCGCACCTTGTGGTGGGAACCTGCATGGAAGTGCACCGGGCGCTGGGGCCAGGGCTGCCAGCGGTTGTCTACAGTGATTGTCTGGCGGTGGAATTCCGCATGAGGGAAATGGTGTTCCGGAGGAATGTGGCCTTGCCCTTCCGTTACAAGGGGACCCTCATGGAGCCGGGGATCCCGGTCGATTTTCTGGTGGAGGAGGCGCTCGTGGTGAGTGCGGTGAGCATACCCGCCGGGGAGATGCCCGACCATGAACGCCTGCGCAATTTGCTGAGGCTGAGTGGCTTTGAGGTGGGCCTGCTCGTGAACTTCAACGTCACCAACTTCCGGGACGGAGTGCGCAGGATCATTGTGTCGTCGGAGCCACCGGCCCTGCATTACCGCGAGGACGGACGGAGACCGGCTGCTCAGCCCCCGCTTGGTTAGGTTTACGGAGCCACGCGCCGGGATGGGCCGGGCATCAGGCAAGGAGGGGCTGGACGACGTTTCCGGCGATGTCGGTGAGCCGGTAGTCGCGGCCCTCGTGGCGGAAGGTGAGGCGTTTGTGGTCGACGCCCATGGCATGGAGGAGCGTCGCGTGGAGGTCGTGCACGTGAACGGGATCGCGGACGATGTTGTAGCCGAATTCGTCGGTTTCCCCGTAGACGAGGCCTTTCTGGAGGCCGCCGCCGGCCATCCACATGGTGAAGCAGCGGGGGTGGTGATCGCGTCCGAAGTTGTCCTTGCTGATGTCGCCCTGGCTGTAGGCCGTGCGACCGAATTCGCCGCCCCAGATGACGAGGGTTTCGTCGAGGAGGCCGCGCTGCTTGAGGTCGGCGACGAGGGCGGCGGCTCCCTGATCGGTTTCCTTGCATTTCTGGCGGAGGCCGCCGGGCAGACCGCCGTGGTGGTCCCAGTCGCGGTGGCAGAGTTGGATGAAGCGGACGCCGCGTTCGGCGAGGCGGCGGGCGAGCAGGCAATTGGCGGCGAAGCTGGGTTGACCGGGCTGGGCTCCGTAGAGGTCGAGGACGTCCTGTGGTTCTTTCGAGAGATCGGTCAGTTCCGGCACGCTGGTCTGCATGCGGAAGGCGAGTTCGTAGTTTTCGATCTGGGCGGCGATGGCGGGGTCTCCGAGGTGGCCGAGGGCCATGCGGTTGAGATCGTTGGTGGCGTCGATGAGCTGGCGTCGGGTTGCGCCGGTGATGCCCTTGGGATTGGAGACGTAGAGGACGGGATCGCCGGCGTTGCGGAACTGGACGCCGCCGTACTGGGCGGGGAGGAAACCGGAGCCCCAGTAGCGGGCCTGCAGGGTTTGGCCGCCGCCGCCGCTGGTGAGGACGACAAAGGAGGGGAGGTCGCGGTTATCGCTCCCGAGCCCGTAGGCCAGCCATGCGCCCATCACGGGTCGGCCGGGTTGCTGGTGACCGCTGGCGAAGAAGGTGACGGCGGGGTCGTGATTGATCGGGTCGGTGTGGACCGAGCGCACGAAGGTGCAGTCGTCGACGACTTTGGAGAGGTGGGGGAGGAGTTCCGAGAGGTCCATCTGGGCCTTCCCGTGCTTCTGGAACTGGAAGGGGGAACCCACGCAGAGGAGGTTCTTCTGGCCGCTCGTCATGGTGGTGATGCGCTGGCCTTTGCGGACGCTTTCGGGAAGGTCCTTGCCGGTCATCTCGATGAGTTTCGGTTTGGGATCGAAGAGGTCGAGGTGGGACGGAGCCCCGGACATGAAGAGATAGATGATGCGTTTCGCTTTGGGGGCGAAGTGGAGGCGCTGGAGGGCACCGGGAACGGCGGGGCCGCTGCCATGGTCGGTGGCTCCGAAGAGTTTCGGATTGAGGAGGGAAGTGAGGGCGAGGGCACCAAGGCCGGTGCTGCTCTGGCGCAGGAAGGTGCGGCGGGCGAGGCCCTGCTGGAAGGCGGAGATGGCGGGGTCCATGACAGGGGGTGATCAGTTCGAGATGGTTTCGTTCAGATTGAGGAGGACATTGGCCACGGTGGTCCATGCGGCCAGCTCGCTGTCGTCGAGTCCCTCGGGACGGGGGAGGTCGCCGATCTGGATGAGATTTGCGGCGGCGGCGCGGTCATTGCGGTAGGTTTCGAGCTGGGTGCTGAGGGTGCGGGCGAGGACGGCGAGTTCCTGTGGGGATGGCTGGCGTCCGAGGGTGGTGCGCCATGCAAAGACGAGTCGGCTGGCGTCGTCGGGCCCTCCTTCCCGGAGGATGCGCTGGGCGAAGGCGCGGGCGGCTTCCACGAAGACCGGGTCGTTCATGAGGACGAGCGACTGGAGCGGGGTACTGGTGCGGGCGCGCTGGGCGACGCAGAACTCGCGCGTGGGGGCGTCGAGGGTGATGAACGAGGGATAGACCGTGGAGCGGCGCCAGTACACGTAGAGGCCGCGGCGGTACAGGTCATTGCCTTTTGATTTATCGTAGCCGTAGCCGCCCATTTCATTGATTTCCCATGTTCCGGGTGGTTGTTCCGGCTTGATGCTGCGGCCGCCGAGGGTGGGATTGAGGATGCCGGCGATGGCGAGGGCGTTATCGCGGATCATTTCGGCATCGAGGCGCTGGCGGGGACCGCGGGCGAGGAGACGGTTTTCGGTGTCGCGGGCCAGCAGTTCCGGGGAAACCCGGGCTGACTGCCGGTAGGTGGCGCTCATGACGATCTGGCGGATGACACGTTTCGTGTTCCAGTCGCGTTGGAAGTCTGCGGCGAGCCAGTCGAGGAGTTCCGGGTGGCTTGGCCATTCGCCCTGTGAACCGAAGTCATTGACGGTGCGGACGATACCTGTGCCGAAGAGCATGGCCCAGAAGCGGTTGATGGCGACGCGGGCGGTGAGTGGATGGCCGGGGCTGGTGAGCCAGCGGGCGAAGTCGAGGCGGTTGAGAGGTTTGCCGTCGCTGCGGGGAGGAATCTGGGGGAGGAATTCCGGGACGCCGGCTTCGACTTTGTCGCCATTCTGGTCGTACTGGCCGCGGACCTTGATGAAGGTGTCACGGGGTTTTTCCATTTCCGCCATGACCATGGTATTGGGGAAGGCGTTTTCGAGGTCCTGGCGTGATTTGCGGAGGGAAGCGACCTTCTGCTGGATGGCGGTGAAGTCCGGGGCCTGGGTTTCGCGGAAGAATTTCCGGAGTTGTTCCTTCTGTTCCGGGGAGCGCTGGTCCGCAGGGATGCTGACGAGGCTGAGGGTGGTGGCGGCACCGAGCGTGGCGATTTCCTGGGGCGGGAGGGCGCGGGGAAAGATGCGGAAGTCGTCGATGACACCGTGGAAGAGCGGGCCGGCGGCACCGCGGCGCCCGATACTGAACGGTTCCGGGGTGCGGATGGTATCCGTGAGGGAATCAACGCGGACATCGGCGGGTTCCGGTTGGCCATTGATGAAGAGTTTCAGACCCGCCGCCTTGCCCGATCCATCGTAGGAAAATGCGAAGTGCAGGGGCGTGTCGGCTGGCAGGTCGCGCTGGCCCTGGATGTGGATGGCATTGGCGGGCCACTGACTGATCAGGTGAATGCTGGGTTTCGTACCATGGAATTCGACATCCCAGCCGCGGGTGGCGGTCGATTGTTCCATGCGGCCGAAGGGGGATCCGCCGTTCGGACTGAGGCGCAGCCATGCGGACACCGAAAAAGCCTGATCGCGTTCAAAGTTGAAGGCGTCGCCGTATTCGATCCATCCCTTGCCGGCTGGCTGGAAGCCATTTCCGATGCTGGCGGGTGCGAAGGACGGTTCGCCTTTCGCGCTGGCGGTGATGGGCTGGCCGGTGGTTCCGCTTGGGTTGCCATCCTGATCGAGCGGGAAATGCGCGAGGTGATCCGTGGGGGCTGAGGATTGGCCAGTGGTGGAGATTTTGGCTTCCCATGCCGACTGGCGGGCATCGAGTTCTGTTTCGATGCGGGTGCCCTCGGTTTCGGAGGCGGCGATTTCGGCATCGAGCCGCTGGGCTTCGGCGGCCTGTTCCGCGGTGGGGACGCGGAGAAAAGGCTGGGGATTGCGGTCGCGGACACCGTCCTTCCCGTTTTCCGGGACATTATGGAAGAAGGCGTAGACCTTGTAGAAGTCCTTCTGGGTGATGGGGTCGTATTTGTGATCGTGGCATTGGGCGCAGGCGACCGTCATGCCGAGCCATGTGACGCCCGTAGTGGCGACGCGGTCTACCACGTAGAGGTTGAGGTATTCCGCCTCGATGAGACCGCCTTCGTCACTGGTCATGACGTTGCGGTGGAATCCCGAGGCCACCTTCTGGCTGGTGGTGGCATCCGGGAGCAGGTCGCCGGCGAGTTGTTCCGTGGTGAACTGGTCGAAGGGCATGCCCGCATTGAAGGAATTGATGACCCATTCGCGCCAGAGCCACATATCGCGGAGGGAATCGTTATGGTAGCCGCTGGTATCGCCGAAGCGGGCAATGTCGAGCCATGGCACGGCCATGCGTTCGCCAAAGTGTGGCGAGGCAAGGAGGCGGTCGACGGCCGCAGAGAGGGCAGCTGTGAGGTCGCCGGCTGCCGCGGTCATGAAGGCGTCCATTTCCGCGAGGGAGGGCGGTAATCCGGTGAGATCGAGCGAAACCCTCCGGAGGAGCCGGGCCGGTTCCTCTTCTGGGGCAGGGGTCAGGCCTTCGCGGGCGAGGCGGGCACGCACGAACGCGTCGATGGGACTCGTGGTTCCCGGAACTTCGGGAACGGTGACTGGCCTGACTGGTTCGAAGGCCCAGTGCCCCGTCCAGTTGGCTCCCTCGGCAATCCAGCGCTTCAGGAGATCGCGGTGCTCCGGTTTCAGCTGTTTGACTTCCTCCGGCGGGGGCATGACGTCGTCCGGGTCCGTGCAATTGATGCGGCGCAGCAGCTCGCTGGCGTCGGGATTTCCTGGAACGATGGCTGATTTCCCTGATTCCGCGGGAGCAAAGGCCGATTCCTTCTGATCAAGCCGGAGGTTGCCTTTGCGTTTGGCTGTGTCCGGTCCGTGGCAGGTGAAGCAATGTTCCGAGAGAATCGGCCGGATCTCGCGCGCAAAATCAATGGATGCAGCCGAAGTGATTTGCGGAGCGAAGCACAGCAGCAGGGCAGGGAACCGGAGAAAGGTCATGGAAGCTGAGGGAAAGCGGGCTGCATCGTAAACGTGATCCCTGCCAGCGGGCTGTCATCGGGATAATGGCTGCCATGGAATCGTTCTGGGGGAGGCACTGGTGCGCCGACCGGCAGAAGGACGTCCCCTTAGCAGGAAAAAGCCCCCGGTCTCATGAACGAGACCGGGGGCTGGCATAAATTCTACCTCGTTGGCAGGGTTATCCCTGGATCAGGCCTTGCGGCGGCGGCTCTTGGTAAGAGCGAGGCCGAAGAGCGTCAGGATGGGCAGGGTGGATCCGGGTTCGGGGACGTTTGTCGCGAGACGGAAGCCATGGTGTGTGCTTGCAAGATTCGAGTTCTGCGTGGAGAAACCGGAAGTGGCGTTGACATTAGCGTTGCCTCCAGAGTAGGAGCCACCGCGATACAGTACCGTCGTAGACGGGGAACCCTCGATAACCTCCCGGACGTTGCCGTTCATGTCATACGCACCGTACGCGGATGACCCACCGTTCGTTCCGACCGATGTAACGTTGCCGTCCATTGAGTTCCAATCAGCACCAGACTTGAAATTGGCAAAGTTGCCCGAAGCACCTGCCGAACCCACACCGGAAGCAGATGCGGTGACCGCAGTTGGTGCAGTTTCGCTTTGGGTAGCATATTCCCAATACCCGGCGTTGGTACCGCCTCCTTTGTAGAAAGCGGTCTTGTACCATTCGTCCTGCGTCGGAATCCAGAAAAACGCACCATCATTCCTCGCGAAGGTCGTTCCGGAAGTAGCACCGCCGAGGGTGTAGGCTCCCGTCTCCGTCGACGCTCCGACGGTTCCGCCATTGTGCATGAAGTTGGCCACCCGGGCTGCATCGAACCAGTCGACGAAGTTCACGGGCTTGGTTCCGAAGTCAGTCTTCACCACATACTTCGCACCGTTTGCGTTTGCCGGTTGGAAACTAATCCCTCCTCGACCATCGGAGGTCATGCTGGCACTGTAAAGTTTCAGAGTGTTGGCTCCAGTCTGGTCGACCGCATTGAGGAATGCCGCGTAGTCACGATTCGTGAACTCGAAAGACATCATGCGGAACTGGTGGTTGACGGCTCCGAAGCCGGTGGTGTCGGCGGCATTGCCGGCATCGCCAACGGTGGACCAGTTGACGTCCTGCCAGTAAACCGTGCTGGCAGAGAGCGACCCGGCCAAGCCAAGGGTAGCAATTGATGCTGCTAGAGCAAATGTATTTTTCATAGGATTGAGAGGTAGGATATGCACAGGACCGACTAAAACATGAAAGCGTTGGGCGTCAACGATATTTTGAGAAATTTGTGATTTTGTTCGTGTTTCTTAATAATCAAGCATCTCTCTTGTTGAAAGAAATACTCCTGAGGGTGAGTGGTTTGCAGGAAAATCGAGAAAAACCGCGAGCGAGTGCGAGCGGAATAATTTGTTAGATTAGGGGGCGCTCAGGTAATTCGGGTTGGTTAGAGCAAGGTCGATGGAATCATGGAAACTGTGGAAATTTGACAGTGTCTTCGCCGGGTGTGCATGGCTTTCGGGGCGGGAGGAGAGGGCGGCGCTGGACTGTGCCCGTGGTTTCTGGCGGGGCATGGATGGTCTGCTGCGGAACATGGGGGTGTGTTCCGGGAGCAGTGGGTTGGCCGCAGGGCCTCTGCGGTTGGCGGACCCGGGGTTTTCCTTCTGCTGGGGACGCCCGCCCTTGCTGAAAGCCTGCCGAAATACTTGGACTGGAAGCGGTCCCGGCTATGCTGCGGCTGGAAGCGCGGCAGGACCGGGGTTTGGTGCAGGGATTCTCTGCGGGCGGCGGGTCTTTTCCGGAAGGCTTCGTGGTAGCTCAGTCGAAGGCCCCGACTCTCTCCTTGATGGGGCCTCGCCCTGCGGGAAAATGCCGTGCCAATTGCCCTCCTTCAGCCACGGGCTCGTGCTTCTGTGGCTGATGGGGTCGCCGTGGTTTCCGGGCTGTGGAGATCAGATATCGAAGTGGACGCTGGAGTTTTCGGCGTCGGTGCGGGCGAGGTCGGCGAGGGTGGTGGAATTGAGCTGATCGTTGACGGTGTCCTGGAGGGATCGGAAGAAGGCACCGATGCCACCGCAGCCGGGGGTGCCGCAGGGGCAGCGGCCTGTTTTCCTTGCGGACTCTGAGGTACAGGGGATGGGTTCGAACGGTCCGTCGATGGGGAGGATGATATCGGCGAGGGAGATGCGGTCGGCGGGCAGCGCGAGCTGGTAGCCGCCTCCGACGCCGCGGCGGCTGCGGAGGAGACCGGAGCGGCGGAGGACGAGGAGGATCTGTTCGAGGAATTTGACGGGGATGTGTTCAGCGGCGGCGATTTCGTCGATTTGTGACGTGGCGTCGGGGGGTCTGCGGGCCATGGCGGTGAGGGCGCGGATGGCGTATTCGGCTTTTCTGGAGAGTCGCATGGCGGGGCGGGGTGCGGAACTGCGACAGAAAACATCGCGGTGGGATCATGGATTGGCGTGGGACGAAGTGGTGGCAAGGCATTGATTCCGGAATTTGTTCATTGCTCTTTGAATGGCCGTTCCTGTAACATGCGGGTCCCCTTGCGATGGCGTGGTGGTCTGCTGGTGGCAGCTGGCTCCCCGCCATGGAAACTTCATCTCCCCCCATCATGATTTGCGCAGCCAGATTCCTGAAGCTTTCGATGTTCCCGGTAATGTTAGCTGGCCTTGGGCTGGCGGTTCCGTCTGTGCGGGCGGGTCAGGGGCATGTGGTGATTTCCGAGGTGATGTACAACCCTCCCGATGGGAGACCCGAGTATGTGGAGCTGGTGAATCTGACGAGTAACCGGTACGACGTGGCGAAGTGGAGGGTGAGCGGGGGGATTTCCTATGAATTTCCGGATTTCAGCGCGGGGGCTGCTTCGGCGCATTTCGTCAATGAGTACGAGCGGGTGGTGCTGAGCAGTGCCGATGCGGCAGCGACACGGGCGGCATATCCGGGGATTCCCGCATCGGTGAGGATTTTCGGGCCGTGGACAGGGAGTCTGAACAATGCGGGGGACAGCCTGGAGCTGCGGGATGCGGCGGGAGCGATTCAGTGCGGACTGACGTATGACGACGGGGACGAATGGCCCCTGTCGCCGGATGGGGCGGGGCATTCGCTGCAGGTGATTGATCCTGACCGGGAAGTGGACAACTGGCGGAACTGGCGGGCGAGTGCCGTGCGGCTGGGGACACCGGGCTACACGGAGCCGACCGTGGCGGAGCAGGCGGTGGCGAATCCTGAAGTTGACATCCGGCCGACGGTGCAGGCGACCGATTACGGCAGCACTTGGAAGTTCTGGCGGGAATTGTCCGATCCGGACGGGGCGGGGCCGGAAGGAAGCTGGAAAGAGCCGGGATTTCCGGATGGAGAATGGCAGAGCGGGGCTGGACTGATCGGAAACGAGACGAATGCGGTCATCACGCCGCTCATGCAGACGAATCTGGCGACGGGGTACGACCCCGCGCTGATCACTTACTATTTCCGGACCAGCTTTTCATGGACTGGGGCGCTCACGGGGAACAGTTTTGTGCTGGATCAGTGGGTGGACGACGGGGTCGTGTATTATCTGAACGGGCGGGAACTGAATGGCGATGGGCTGGGCCGGGTACGGATGAATGTGGGGGTGCCGACGCACACTACGGGGGCGAATGCGACCCCGCCGGGAGGCGATGCCATTGAGGAATTGGCGATTCTGAGCGGGTCGCTGGATGGATTTCTCGTGAATGGGACGAATGTGCTCTGTGCGGAGGTGCACCAGACTGGCGCTGGAAGCAGCGACGTGGTCTTCGGGGCGCGTTTCCGGATTCAGGCACCGGTGGCCGGGGGAGTTGTGATCAACGAAGTCCAGCCGGGCGCTGCGGGGGCGGGTTTTGTGGAATTCTTCAATCCGGGCAATGATCCGGTGGATCTGAGTGGCTGGTATGTGAGTGATTCGGCCGCGAACCTGACAAAGACGAAGCTGGCGGGCCCGCTGGTAGTGCCCGCGAAAGGGTTGGTGACCGTGGGGTTTGCGGAATCGGGTCTGACCGTGGCCAGTCCGCTGGTCGTCATTCTCACCCGGCCGGATGGGGTGACGAGGCAGAGCATGATCAGTTCGACGGCAGCCGATAACCGGTCGCTGGGGCGGAAACCGACGGGCAGCAGCAACTGGTTTCTTTTCACGCAGGCGACGCCGGGGGCTCCGAATGAGTCGACTCTGGGTGGCGGTGGGTCGCCGGTGCGGCTCAGCGAGGTCCATTTCAGTCCGGCGGGCCGGGTTGACTGGGTGGAATTGTACAATGCGGGCAGCGCTTCCGCGCCGCTGGCGGGCCTCGGTCTGGCCGGGCGGGCCGATCAGGCCGGGCGGGTGGCGCTCACGGGGACTCTGGCTCCCGGGGGCTACCTTTCGGTGCCCGTGGATTTTCCGGCGGACAACAACGGTGATGTCATCGTGTATCTGACCGGTGGTTCTGGCAGCGTGCTGGGGGCGGCAGCCGTGGAGGACCGCAGGGGGCTGCCCTCGGTGCAGGCGTGGCCGACCGGAGGCAGTGAATGGTATGCGGCGCCGACCGACACGAGGGATGCGGCCAATGATCCCGAGCGGAGCGAAGCCATTGTGATCAACGAGATCATGTTCGATCCGCCGTCGCGTCAGACGCAGGCGGAATTTGTGGAGCTGACGAACCGGTCGGCGGTTCCGGTGAATCTGAGCGGCTGGCGCTTCAACAAGGGGATCGACTATGATTTTCCGGCGGGGGTGGTGCTGGCCCCCGGGGAATTCCTTGTGGTGGCGAAGGATCCGGCGTGGATCGCGCAGAAATACGGGGCCGGGGTGAGGGTGTATGGTCCGTACGATGGGACCCTGCGGAACAGCGGGGAACGGATCCGGCTGGAGGATGCGCGGCAGAATCTGGCTGATACGGTTGATTACAAGACGGGGGGGCAGTGGCCGGTGGAGACTGACAGCGCGGGCAGCAGTCTCGAACTGCAGCATCCTGACATGGACAACAGCCAGCCGTCGGCCTGGCGTGCCAGTGATGAATCCGGCAAGGCGCAGTTCCAGCCGTACAGCTACACGGGCGCCTACAAGCAGCTGCGGGGTGCTCCCACCGCCGTGACAGCCTACAAGGAACTGCTCTTCAACCTGGTGAGCGACGGTCACGTCGTGCTGCGGAACATCCGGCTGACGACGGTGGCGAATCCTTCCGTGAATCTGATTCCGAACGGAGATGCGACTTCGCATGGGACGGGGACGAGCGTGAATGGGTTCCTGTGCACGGGGACGCATTGTCTGAGCGACACCCTGCCGGACGGCTTTCATCTGCTCAGCTACGGGGGCGGGGACACGAAGGCGAACAAGGCCGAGGTGGATGTGACGGCGATCAATGGATCGGCGGCTGCGCCGGGGAATTACACTCTGTCCTTTGAAGCCCGCTGGGTTTCCGGGCTGCCGCTCATGGTGGCGCAGACATGGGACCGGAGTTTCGGGAAGGTCTTCCGTTTTCCGGTACCCGAAAATCTTGGCACCCCGGGCTCCGTGAATTCAAGGGTGCGGGCGGGGGCGGCTCCGACGGTTGATGGGCTGATGCACAGCCCGGCGGTGCCCCGTTCGACGGATCCGGTGGCAGTGCGGGCGACGGTGAGGTCGGCGGTTCCGCTGTCATCCGTGCTGCTGTGGGAACGGCTGGACAACACGGCGGGAACGGCGGTGTGGAATTCGCGGGTCATGAATGATGCCGGGACGGATGGCGATGCGGTGGCCGGTGATGGGGAATGGGCGGCAACGATTCCACCGCGGACTGACAGTTCGATCACGCAGTTTTATGTGGAGGCCACGGCGGGGCAGCAGAAGAATGAAGCTCCGCGGAATCCCCGTGGGATACGAGGGGTCAACGGTTCGGTGCTTGGCCTCCCTGAGCGACCGGCCATGTACATTGTCGACAATTCGCCTCCGGTGGCCGCGCCCGGTCTGAACGTGCAGCGCTTTGTGCTTTCGCAGTATCACCGCAACGCGCTCAATCCGGGGACGGGGTTCAGTTCCGCGTGGGACTGGGACCACCAGCGCATGTCGAATTTCGGCTGGAACTGCACGGTCATCATCAATGAGCGGGATGTGCGCTACAATGGCGAGATCCGCCGCGGCGGCAGTCCGTGGACCCGGACGGGCAACAATTCCCTCGAGCGCGCCCGCTGGCGTTCCCCCGGCGACGACATGTACCGCATGCAGTCGAAGTGGGGCATCGACAGCGATGGCACCGTGACGAATACGGCGGGCCGCTTCCATAACCGCATGACCCGCTACATGATGTACCTCATGGGGCATCCCGTGCCGCAGGCGGAATTCGTGCAGTGGATTGTCAATCAGGATGCGCCATCGTTCCGCGATGCCATGGAAATGACGGATACCGACTTCTTCGAACGGGCCTACGGCGATGGCGGAGAACTCTATGAGATCGATGACTCGTGGTTCATGTACGACACGAACAATCATGACGACCGGCTGGATGCGGGCAGTGTGACCGGGCGGTGGTCGCTGACGGACTGGACGAATGTTTCTGCGGGGGCGAATCCGTCCGATGAGAGTCCGATATTCTTCCATGGGAACTGGCCGCTGCGCTTTCCGGAGCCGGACTATGATGGTCCGGCGTATGCCTCCCTGGCTTCCTTCATGAAGGTGGTCTACAACAACAACAGCGGGGCCATTGCGAATGATGCGGTGTTCCGGGAGCAGGTGACACGGTCACTGGATCTGGATCGGGTGGCCATCTACACGGCGGTGCGTGGCTATGTGGGTGACTGGGACAATTTCACACTGAACCGCGGGAAGAATGGATATTTCTTCCGCCGGCCAGGAGACGGGAAATTCGAGTTCCATCACTGGGACAGCGACCTTGCCTTCCAGAATGCGGGAGAAGGCTTCATTGGAACGGCCGGTGGCATCGGCTGGCAGAATCTATCGAACCGTCCGTGGTTCCGTCAGCGCTATTCGTTCTATCTGTCCGAACTGGTGGGCCGGTTCACGCAGAATTCGCCGCGCATGACGGCCTATCTGGCTTCGCTGAATTATCAGTCATCCAATCCGAATGGGCTCGCTCCCTTCAAGACGTCGGCCTTCAGTTACCCGGGCTGGTTCAGTTCCCGGCAGAGTGCTGCCATTACGAGCATCAATTCCATGGGTGGGGCGAATTATACCCGGGCCTTTGCGGTGACGACGGCAAATAATCAGTCGGTGACCAATCCGGTCTTCACGCTGGCGGGGAGCGCGTCGAGCCGGACGGTGCGGGTGGAAGTGGCCGGGCATCCGGAGGCTGTTTTTGCCTGGGTGCCGACGACGGCGAATCTCGGTCTGTGGACGCTCAGCGGGATTGTGCTCGCGGATGGTGTCAATACGCTGGTGGTCAATTCGTTGGACGGGTCCGGCGCGGTGTCTGCCACGGTCACCATCACGGCGACGCTGACGGGCAACAGTCCTCCCGTGGCGCGGCTGGTGGGAGATCCGCCGACGCTCAAGGTGGCGGCGAACGAACTCCTTCTGCTGGATGGTTCCGGGAGCTTTGATCCCGAGGGATCGCCGCTGGCATTCCGCTGGCAGGTGACTCCGGGGAGCGGCTGGGCGGGTCAGGATGCCGGGGCCGGACGGCGGCAGTTCCGTTTCTTCTCGCCGGGTATTTTCACTGTGAGCATGACGGTCACGGACGCCTCCGGGGCTACGGCGGTGCAGGACCGGGAAGTGGTCGTGTACAATGCGGCGGATTACACGGGATTCAGCAGTGGCGATCCGCTGCCGGCTGGCCTGACGGCGCGGAATGTGGAACGCGCCGGGAATTTCCCGGTGGGGGCGACGTACAGCCTTGAGGATTTCACGGGCCGATTTGTCATCGAAGTACGCGACACGTCGGCGCTGCCGCTGGCGACGGTTGATCCGAAGCATCCGGTCATTTCGCGGGATCTGCCGGATGGGACCGATTTTGTGCTGCAGACGCAGCTGGAGCCGATGACGCGTGAATTCGGGAATTGGCAATCCGGACTGTGGATGCAGATGCGTGAGGGAGGGGAAACGGTCAATTATGTGTTCAGTCTCGATGGCGGGACGTCCCTCCAGGTGCGGCGGGGCATTGCGCCGAGTCCCTACACCTTCATTGGTACGGTTACGGGATTCACGGGGCGGGGAGCGACTCTGCGGGTGCGGCGCAGTGGGCTGCGGCTTTTGTTTGACCGGTTCGATGGTGCAGTCTGGCGGAATGTGGCCACGCAGACGCTGCCGGAGGGGTCCACGGCATTGACGGGCGGGCTCATGGTGGCGACATCGACGGCGACCAATGCGAGGACGGGTTTTGACTACCTGATGGTGGCGGACTATTCTGCCGGGAGTCCGGTGCTGGCGGCGCTGCGGATTACGGAGGTGCACTACAATCCGGCTCCGGGCGGGGTGGAATTCATTGAACTCCGCAATACGGGGCTGCAGATGCTGGACCTGACAGGGGTGTCTTTCGGGATTGGTCAGCCGTTCTCGATGGGCGGCGTCCCGGAGATGGCGTATCGCTTTGGTGCTGAACTGCTGGCTCCCGGTGAATTCCTTGTGATTCCCGAGGATGCCGCGAGATTCCGGACGGTTTACGGCAATGGGATCCGCCTTGCTCCCCAGTGGGCGAACGGCGGGCTGGCCAATGGGGGTGAACAGATTCAGCTGCTCGATGCGGCTGGGAATGCGGTGCATGACTTCGGGTATGACGATGCGCCCCCGTGGCCGGTGGCGGCTGATGGCTCTGGACCGTCCATGGAGGTGGTCGATGTGAATGGTGTCTACGGTGACGGGACGAACTGGCGGGCCAGTGCGGAATCCGGTGGCAATCCTGGAAGGCTCGGCGCGGGTCCGGATACGGATGGCGACGGCATTCCCGACAGTCATGAAGCGCTCTTCGGCACAGATCCGGCCAGTGGCGGATCTGTCCCGGCGGTTACGGTGTCGGTGGCTCCCGGAACGGGTGCGGTCACGCTGAGCTGGCCGAGTGCTCCGGGGATCCGTTACACAGTCCAGACGGCGACGGGCCTGCAGGTTTGGGCAGACATCCAGACCGTGACTGGACTGGGCAGCTTCACCTACACGCCGGAGCCGGGCGAAGCGCGCCGCTACTACCGGGTGGTGGCGACCCGTCCCTGACGCAGGGGACGGTCCCTGGCAAATCCCTGCGGAGGCGGGTAATTCACCATTGCCCGCCTCCGCAATCCGGGTTCCATCCGACCCGTGCAATACCAGGTTTTCGCCCGCAAGTACCGACCGAAGACATTTGATGATGTTCTCGGGCAGGATCACGTGGTCCGGACGCTCCGGAATGCCATCACGCAGAACCGGCTGGCGCATGCCTACCTTTTCGTGGGCCCCCGCGGGACTGGAAAGACGAGCACGAGCCGGATTTTTGCGAAGGCGCTCAACTGCACGGGCGGTCCGAAGGTCGATTTTGACCCTGACGAGGATGTCTGCGTGGAAATTGCCGAGGGCCGCAGTCTTGATGTCACGGAAATCGACGGAGCCTCCAACAACAGTGTGGACGACATCCGGGCGCTGCGGGAGAGCGTCAACTATGCGCCGGCGCGCGGGCAGTTCCGGATCTACTACATCGATGAGGTGCACATGCTCAGCACGAGTGCCTTCAATGCGCTTCTGAAGACGCTGGAGGAACCACCGCCGCACGTGAAGTTCATCTTTGCGACCACCGAGGCGCACAAGATTCTGCCCACGATTCTGAGCCGCTGCCAGCGCTTCGATCTGCGGAAAATTCCCGCTCCGCTCATTGCGAAGCATCTTCAGCATATCTCGGAGCTGGAAAAAGTGGAACTCGAGCCCCTTGCTGCTCACGCCATTGCCATGGGGGCGGACGGCGGGATGCGCGATGCCCAGTCGATGCTCGATCAGCTGGTCGCCTTCTGTGGGAACCGGATCACCGAGCAGGATGTTCTCGATGTTTTCGGTCTGACCAGCCACCACAGCATCGGCGCGCTCTGCGGATCGATTCTGCGTGGGGAAACGGCGCAGGCGCTCGATCATGTATGCCGCGAGGCCGAGGAAGGACGCGATCTCACCCGGCTGCTGACCGATCTCATTTTCCATCTCCGCAATCTGATGGTGCACCAGGTGGATCCGCAGATTGCCATGCGGGATCTGCCGCCGGAGGCCGCGGCCCTGCTTTCCGAGCAGTCGTCCCTCATTGGCAGGGAGAAGATTCTTCAGCTGATCGATCAGTTCGCGGAGACCGAGAGCAGCATGAAGTGGGCGCTCAACAAGCGGCTCTATCTGGAGGTCGGGATCATCCGGGCGACGCAGTTGCTCGGGGAAGCGACGCTCAGCGACGTCATTCTGGCACTGCGCGGGGCACTTGATCTGGGCGGCGGCTTCGCGGCAGCGCGGCCGGCGGTGGCGTCGGCCGGGCGCGAGCCTCAGGCGGATCCTCAGCCGGTCCGCGGCACATCCATGTCCGAGGCGGTCCGGGCGGCTGTAGGGGCGGCTCCCCGGTCGGCGGCGGCCGTTCCGCCGGCGGTGGAACCTGTGCCGGAGCGAGCGATGCCCCGGGCCGTGGCGGCGGCTCCCCCGGCTGCGGAACCCAAGGATTCTCATGAGTCGGAACCAGTCCTGCCGTCGCCCGCGGTGGCTCCGGCGGCTGCCGTGCGCACACTCGATGCGGCGCTCTGGGCTGACATCCAGGAGGCCCTTGCGCGGCGGGCTCCGATTCAGGCTGGGTTTGCGAGGGAAGGCGTGTTTCTGTCCGCGCAGGATCGCACCATGGTACTCGGTTTTCCGGAATCGCAGGCCATGGCGGCGCAGAGTCTCATGCGGGCGACGGCGAAGTCAGCGCTGGAAGCCACCGCGGCAGAAGTCGCTGGCGGTCCTGTCCAGTTCCGCACGGAGATCCGGGCCGATCTCACCGCGCAGCCACTGGAACCTGTGCAGGCAGCGGTTGCTGCTCCCGATACCGTGATTCCGTCAGAGGAACCGAAGGCAGTCCCCGCCCCGTCTCCCAGCAGCGAGGAAATCACGGCCGCCTTCATGGACGATCCCTTCATCCGCGAGGCTCTGCGGACTTTTGAAGCGACCCTTCTGCCTCCGGGGCGATCGTGACCCGTGCCCTTGGACCTTCCCATCTCAGCCGGGGCTCAGCGTTTCCGGCGTTTCCCCGAAAACCCCGAACGAACGAACTCTCTCATGAATCTGCGTCCTGCCGCCATGGCTGCCGTGCTGGCGGCCCTTCTGTTTCCGTCCTGTCAGACTCCTCCGGCCGCGGCACCTGCGCCGGCAAGCGGAGAGGCGGCGGCGGTTGCTCCCATCCCGCAGGGCAGTCTCAATGATGCGGCGCGTTTTCTGGCAGGGATGCCCGGCCCCGCGGGGTCGCCGCTCGCAGCGGCGCGTCAGACCACGCACTGGAACAGTCACAGCCGCCGCATGGACGAACTCTGGCGGTATTTCGCCAACTACCGTCAGCCCGCCATTGGTTCGTTCTGCCGATCCGAACTCGGCTGGCTCCGTGATGTGGATACGGTCTGGTACCCGTTCAGCGGCCCCGACATCCTGTTTGCGGACGCGTTCTTCCCGCGCGCCAGTTCGTTCCTGCTGACTGGCCTCGAGGGGTGCGAGATGCTGCCGGATCTGGGAACGCTGAGCCCGGAGGAAATCGCCGCCGGACTCGATGGCATCGAGACTTCGATTACGACCGTGCTGAGTTGCTCCTTCTTCATTACCAAGGACATGAAGACCGACCTGCAGCGCACGCGCTTCCGTGGCACGCTGCCCATCATCCTTGTTTTCATGGCCCGGCTTGGTTACAGCATCGACAGCGTGCAGCCGGCGGCCATCGATGCCGCTTCAGTACTGACGGTCGGCAATGCCACCGGCAACTGCCCGGGCTACATTGTGCGGGCCCGCGCCGGCGGCCGCACCAAGACAGTCTACTACTTCTCGGCCAATCTGGCCGACTACGCCCTCCGCAGCGATCCTCGTTACCTCCTGTTCGTCAGTCGATTCGGCGGTTTGGTGACTTATCTCAAGAGCGCCTCGTACCTGATGCACACCAGTGAATTCACGATGGTCCGGGACGCCATTCTGCGGCAGAGTGGCGGGGTGCTGCAGGACGACAGCGGCATTCCCATCAGTGCCTTCGGGGAAGGAGCCTGGGAGATGCGCTGCTACGGCCGCTACACTGGGGTTCTCGATCTCTTTGCCGAGCACTACCAGCCGAATCTGGCTGAGATCTACCGTTCCGGCGGGGCCCGCGATATAGATTTCGGCATTGGCTATAAACACCGTAAAGGAGAGTCCTCCCTTATCCTTGCGCGGCGGCGCTGAAGCTTCAGTTTTCGCCGCTTTTCTTACCGCAAGCGCGGAATCGGGCGATTCAGATTTGCGAAATAGGAGTCAAATCTGACAAATCGCTTGCGTCGCCGCACAGTTTTTATAGTCTCTCAGAAGGACTCCGAAGACCCGACCAGGTTTCCGACTCATGGCTCTTTTTCCCTCGAAAGGGCCATCCTCAACCAACAAACGACCTCAAACCAAATGCCTCCTGAACTTCCAGAATTGATGACCGTAAAAGAAACCGCGGAGTACCTGCGGATCCCGCTTCCGACGGTCTACTATCTAGTGCAGCGCGGCCAACTGCCTGCGGTGCAGATTGGAGGACGGTGGCGCATCAAGCGGAGTCTGCTGGACCGGGATGTTCTCAAGAGCGAGGGCAGTGGTCAGCCAACCGTGCTGGTGGTGGATGACGACGAACAGCTGCAGAGCGTGTTCAAGCAGTTCCTCAAGAAGGCGGGCTTCGGACGCATCGTGGTGGGAACGGGAGCCGAGGCGGTGGGCTTTGCCGAGCGTCAGCGGTTTGACCTTGTGTTTCTTGATCTTCAGCTCCCTGACATGCCGGGGGATGTTGTGTATCAGCAGATCAAGGCGGTGCAGCCGGATGTTCCGGTGGTCATCATCACGGGATATCCCGACAGCGAGATTCTCAGCAAGATTCTGCGCAACGGAGCTGTCATGGTGATTCAGAAACCCATCGATTTCAGCCAGCTGAACAGCACGGTGCGCCAGCTGGGGCACCGCGGCATGGCAATTCCGGCCTGAGCGCCAGATTTCTGAAATGACCGGTTGCGGGGAGCGGAGGATGACGGATGTCAGCAGCCCTCCGCTGGAAGTATGTGACGGGGCGTAGCTCAGCCTGGTAGAGCGCCTGCTTTGGGAGCAGGAAGTCGTCGGTTCGAATCCGGCCGCCCCGACCACTCCGCGGTCGGTGACATTCTCAGGGTGGTAGACCGCTTGGGGCGGATGGTGCTGCCCGAGGGAGATTCTGACTGAAGTGTTCAGTCCCCGCACTTTGCTGCGGTCGAGGATTCCTGATGCTGACGCAGCATGCGTGGAAGCCCCTGATGTTCTTCCGCCTGGAAATTATGGAAAATACGAAAGCCGCGGAAATTCTAAGCCGAAGTTCATCCCTGTGAAGAACTCGGGGTTTGTTTGAGAGAGTCCGGAGAATCTGGAGGTCAGAGGGCGTTGCACAGTCTGGCCGCGGTTTCGTGCGGGTCGCTGGCGGGTCCGGAGGCTTCGGCGCGTCTGGGTTCTCCTTCGTAGTCTGGGAAGACGATGGCCTTCATGTTGAGAGTGGAGCCTGAGATTTCGGAGAGGACGCCGATGGGTGTTTGGCATCCTGCGTTGAGGAGTTCGAGGAAGTGGCGTTCTGCGGTGACGCAGCGGAAGGTATCGGGGTGGTTGATGCGGGAGAGCCGTTCCATGAGTTCCGGGTCATCTCCGAGGATTTCGATGCCGACGGCTCCCTGACTGGCGGCGGGGAGCATCAGGTAGGAGGGAAGAACGGAGATGTGGAGGGGTTCCGGGGTATTGGTGGTGGTGCGGCCGAAGAGGCCGAGTCGTTCGAGGCCGGCGCGGGCGAGGACGAGAGCATCGAATTCCGGATTATCGGCGACTTTGCGGATGCGGGTGGGGACATTGCCGCGGATGTCGCCGATGCGGAGGTCGGGCCGGAGCCAGCGGAGTTGGCGGGCGCGGCGAACGGAGCTGGTGGCGATGAGGGCACCGTCGGGGAGACCATCGAGGCCACCGGGGTGGCGGCTGATGAGGACATCTTCGACGTTGGCGCGGGGCAGGACGGCTGCGATGCGGAAACCCTCGTCGAGGATGGTGGGGACGTCTTTGAGGCTGTGGACAGCGGCGTGGATGGTGCCGGCGCGGAGGGCTTCCTCGAGTTCCTTCGTGAAGATCCCCTTGTCGAGGATTTTGGTGGAACCCGATTGGAACTGAGAGAGTTGCAGATCAGGACGGAGGTCGCCGGACGTGCGGATGATTTCGCGGTGGATGACGAGTTCCGGGCAGGTTGCGGCGAGGGCGTTACGGGTCATCTCCGCCTGAGTGAGGGCGAGTTCGCTGCCGCGGGTGCCGAGGGTGATGTACTCCATGCGTTGGTCGTTGAGTGGAATCGTAGGGAGGTTCGGCAGGGAATGAAAGCCCGTAAATGGAGAAAATCAGGAATTCCGTGATTTTCCCCGTAACGCGGAGTCATGCGGGGTCTTCCATGGGCTTGGCGTCTGAGGCAGCGCTGGCATGGAAGAGGGGCAGGCTGTGCACCTGGGCGGCGATGATTTCGCGGCAGCGGGCGATTTCCTGTTCGCGTCGGCTGCGGGTTTCGCTGGCGATGAGTTCGAGGGCATCGATGTCATAGAGGTAGACGCCTTCGATGTTATTGATGGAGGGTTCGATGTCGCGGGGGACGGCGATGTCGATGAGGAAGAGGGGGCGACCGCGGCGGCGGCGCATGGCACCGGCGATCTGGTCGTGATGGATGACGGCGTGTGGAGCGGCGGTGGAGCTGATGATGACGTCGGTGGCGGGGACTTCGGCGGGCCAGTCATCGAAGAGGATGGCGCGGCCAGACATTTCGCTGGCGAGTTCGACGGCACGTTCGTGGGAGCGGTTGGAGACCACGATGGCGGAGGCTCCGCGGCTCTGGAGCGACTGGGCGACGCGGCGGCTCATGTCGCCGGCTCCGAGGAGGAGGATGCGGGTTGCGCTGAGGTCGCCGAAGATTTTCTCTGCGAGTTCGACGGCCACGGAGCCGACGGAGGTGGAGCCTCGCTGGATATCGGTGGTATTGCGCACCATTTTGCCGACGCGGAAGGAGTGCTGGAAGAGTTTGTTGAGGAGGCGGCCCGTGGAGCCGGCGGTGTGGGCGGTGCTGTAGGCGTCCTTGACCTGGCCGAAGATTTCGGTTTCGCCGAGGACCATGGAATCGAGTCCGCTGACGACTCCGAAGAGGTGGCGGGCGGCTTCTTCGTCGGTGTGGCGGAAGAAGGGGGTGGTATCGGGAATCTGGAAGCGCTGGCGCAGCCAGAGGTCGACTGCGGAGGCTGTGGCGGTGGCGGAAGGACCGGCGGCATACACTTCCATGCGGTTGCAGGTGGACAGGATGACGGCCTCCGAGATGGGGCTATGCGAGGAGAGTTCTGCGGTGGCGGGTCCGATGGTGCTGGGAGCGAACGCGACGCGTTCCCGCACCTCGACGGGGGTGTTTGTGTAGCTGAGGCCGATGCAGACGACGGGCATGGGGGAAAGGTGAGGAACCGTGGGGTCAGCGGCGTGCGACGATCCAGAGGCTGAGGACAGGGAAGAGGAAACCGATGGCGGCGGCCCATGCGGAGCGGCGGGCGGACATGCCGCGCCAGCGGTCGTAGGCGAGGATGGCGGTGTAGATGCCCCAGATTCCCCAGACGAAGGCGAGTTTGGCGGCCGGGGGGCGGCTGGGCATCTGGTAGGCGGCGATGATTCCGGTGCTGAGGATGAGGGTACCGGCAAGGATGAGGCGGTGGACGGCGCTGCTGAGGTGGTGAATGGCAGGCAGGTGGCGCACGAGGTTCATGTTGCGGTGTCCTTTGAGAAGCCGGTCCTGAATGAGGAAGAGGACACCGGCGACGCAGGCGAGGGCGAAGGCTCCGTAGGCGATGAGCGAGAGGGTGGCGTGCATTTCCGGCCAGAAGCCTGGGCGGGTGCGTCCGGCGGGATGGGCGGGCAGGTAGCGGAGCAGGGCGGTGAGCTGGAGAACGAGGGCGAGTGGTGCGGTGAATGCGCCGAGCAGGGAGAGCCGGTAGGCGGTGCCTGTGACGAAGTGGAGCAGGACCATGGCCCAGCTGACGAAGGTGAGCAGTTCGAAGGGGGTGGTGATGGGGCAGCGTCCCAGTTCGCGGCCGCGCCATGCGAGGAAGAGGCACTGGCAGAGGAATCCGGCGAGGAGCAGGGCGGTGCCGGTCCAGTGGCCTTGCTGGGAGCGGCGGGACAGGGAGCGGACAGCATGGACGAATCCGGCGAGGAAGAAGCCGGAAGCGGCGAGGAGAGCGGCCTTGTCGGGGGGCATGCGGCGGGATGGAGACGTGGGTCCCTTTACCTGGGGGAACTTCTACCAAACGCAGGAAAGTCCCCGGATGTTGCAGTCAGCTGCCCCGGTAAGCGGTCAGCGAGAGGATGACGAGGAGTATGCCCCATGCGATGCCGGCGAGGGCTGCGAAGCGGTATCGGCTGGGGGAGGCGGTGAGCCAGGCAATCTGGTCGCGCATGGTGTAGGGCATGCCTACCCAGAAGAGCCCGAGGGTGAGCCAGACGTAGCAGAGCGCGCTGAGGGCGACGCGGCTGGCGGGTTCGCGGAGGAAAGCGGCGTCGAGGACGGGGCAGGCGGCGAGGAGGAGGAGGCAGCCGATGGCGCGCGCTCCGAGGTAATCGGTGACCCAGAAGAGCATGCCGAGGTAGAAGCCGACGAACATGAACTGGGCGAGCCAGCGGAGGCGGTCGAATTCGCCGAGGTCGCAGCTGGTGACGACGACCATGGCCCAGAGGAAGGCGATGGTGAGGATGACGGTACCGATCTTCTGGGAGCGGGGGAGTTCCCGGAGGCGGCTGCGCAGTGCATCGCCTTTGAGGAGGGCCACGAGGTGGCCGGCGATGAGGAGCAGGCCCACGATGAGAGCCATGGTGGAGAGGCTCTGCTGCTGGTACAGCCAGGAGTAGATGCGGTCGCTCAGTTCCTTCATCGGGGCGGGGGAATCAGAACGGGGAACCGGTCGAGCGTGTCAGGCTGCGGAAGGCGTCGATGATTCTGCCGGTGACTGGGCCGGGGCGGCCATTGCCGATGGGGCGCTGGTCCAGTTTGACGGCGGCGATGACTTCTGCGGCGGTGCCGGTGAGGAAGCATTCGTCGGCGGTGTAGATGTCGTGGCGGCTCAGTTCGGCTTCGCGCAGGGGAATGCCGATGGATGCGGCGAGTTCGATGACGACCTTTCTGGTGATGCCGTCGAGGGCACCGGCGGTGATGGGCGGGGTGGTGATGGTGCCGTCGCGGACGATGAAGAGGTTATCGCCGGTGCATTCGGCGACGAGGCCGCGTTCATTGAGCATGAGGCCTTCTTCGGCACCTGCCTGAATGGCCTCGACTTTGGCCATGACGTTGTTGAGGTAGTTGAGGCTTTTGACCTGGGGGCTGAGGGTATCGTGGGTGGGTCGGCGGGTGGCGACCGTGGCCATGACGAGACCGTTCTGGTAGGCTTCCTCGGGGTAGAGTTGAATGCTGCAGGCGATGATGATGACGGAGGCCTTGGGGCAGCGGAAGGGGCTGAGGCCCATGGAACCGGTTCCGCGGGTGAGGACGAGGCGGATGTATCCGTCGGTGAGGTCATTGGCCCGGCAGGTGGCGAGGACGGCCTCGGTCATCTCCTCCGGGGGAATGGGTACGTTGAGGAGGATGCTGCGGGCGGAGTCGTAGAGTCGGCGGATATGTTCCTCGAGGCGGAAGACGCGGCGGTTGTAGAAGCGGATGCCTTCGAAGACGCCGTCGCCGTAGAGGAGACCGTGATCGAAGACTGAGATGCGGGCATCCTGTTCGTCGTGGAGGGTACCGTCGATGTAGACTTTCATGCGCAGGGGTCTTCGGGAATAGGCTGGGGTCAGGAGGATTCGAGCAGGCCGTCGCGGAGGACGAGGGTGCGGTCGCCGTGGCTGGCGAGCCGGGTATCGTGGGTGACGACCATCAGGGTTTTTCCGCTGTCCGCAACCAGTGACAGCAGCAAATTCATGACTTCGGCACCGGTGCGGCTGTCGAGATTGCCGGTGGGTTCGTCGGCGAATAGGTAGGCTGGATTGTTGACGAGGGCGCGGGCGATGGCGACGCGCTGCTGTTCGCCGCCGGAGAGTTCTGCGGGGAGGTGGTGGAGTCGGTGGCCGAGACCGACTTTTCCGAGCAGGCTGGCGGCGGTTTCGCGGGCCTCGCGGCCGCCGATCATGGCGGGCAGGCAGACATTTTCGAGGGCGGTGAGTTCCGGGAGGAGGAGATAATTCTGGAAGACGTAGCCAGTGAGCCGGTTCCGGAGTCTGGCGAGGTCGGCGTCGGGTCGGTCGTAGAGCGATTCGCCGTGGAGGAGGACGCGGCCACCGTCCGGGGCTTCGAGGCCGCCGAGGACGTAGAGCAGGGTGGTTTTGCCGGCACCCGAGGGACCGCAGAGGAAGACGCGTTCGCCTTGTCCTACCGAAAAGCTGACGCCGCGGAGCACCTCGATTTGCCGGGGACCGATATGGTAGGTGCGGCGGAGGTTTTCTGCGGTCAGGCCGCTGGGACTGGTCTGGGGGGCGGGCACGGGGTCGATGAACGGGTGGCGGGTGAGCTTGTCAAGGGGTGCTCGGGCTCCCTGAAACCGGCAGCGGCCCGCTGCCCCGGTGGTGGCGGGGCGGGCGGGCCGCTGGATCGGTGATTTTCCGGCTGACTGGTCAGTCCTTGGGTGCCTTGCGGGCGGCCTTGCGCGGAGCGGGCTTGCTGGCTGCCTTGCTGACGGGCCGTGCGGTTTTCCGGGGGGTGGCGCGTTTGCGGGCGGCGGCTTCCTGGCGGTTGGGCGGCAGTTTGGTGACCAGTTGGTCGCGGTGTTCCTGGGCGGCCTTGAGGGCCTTCTGTTTTCCGCCGTGGCCTTTGTCGGCGAAGAACTTCTGTTCCGTTTTCCCCTTGAACGTGACGCGCACGTACCAGCCGTGGTTTTTCTTTTCCGGCTGGTCGATGCGGCTTACGCCGTACATGGTTCTGGGGGGTGGGATGGGAGGCATGGTATGGTTTTCTTTCTGGTTTGGTATGGGTGGACACGGAATCCCCTTTCGAGAAGGTGAGCCTCAGCTGCGGTGGTCCTCGCAGGCGGGGGCTCGAATTCCGTGTTCATCCTAAACAACGCCGCTGCCCGGGAGGCAAGACGGGAAATTGCTATCCCCTGTAAAATCAAGGGTTCCAACGCGTCGCACGATCGTGCGATGCCTTGAATGGGCGGGGTTCCGCGGTTCGTTTCTAACGGTCAGGATGGACAGGGCAGGGGCCTGTGGGGAGGGAATCTGCCGGGAGGGTTTCCGTGAGGGTGCCGCTGCGGCAGAGGGGTCCGGCGGGTTGTCCTGAGGCGGTGCAGAGGGTGATGCGGCGGAGTGGGGGGGAAGGGAAGCGTGGGCCTTTGAGGCCGAGGGCTTCGGCCTGACGGACGATGCGGATCCATGCGGGGACGGCGAGGCGGTTGCTGTAGCCGTTGGCGATGATGGGGGTGGGTTGGTCGAGGCCGATCCACACACCGCAGGTGATGGCGGGGTTGAAGCCGACGAACCATGCGTCGTGGAAGCTGTCGGTGGTGCCTGTTTTTCCGCCGATGGGGCTGCTGAGCTGGGCTGCGGCGATTTCAGCGGCGGTGCCGCCGGGCTGGCAGGCGAGCTGGAGCATATTGGTGGCGAGCCATGCGGTGCCGGGGCGGAGGGCGGAATCGGAGAGCGAGCCGGAGCGGAAGATGAGGCGTCCGGCGGAGTCGGTGACGTGGTCGATGAGGAAGGGGCGGGGCCGGGAGCCGCCTCTGGGAAAAACGGTGAAGGCGGCGGTGAGTTGTTCGAGGCTGACGGGGGTATTGCCGAGGTAGAGCTGTGCGGAGGACGAGCCGGGGTCGCCGAGGCCGCAGCGGTGGGCGGTTTCGCGGACGGCGGCGATGCCTGCGAATTCGCCGGCGCGGACGGCCATGGTATTGCGGGATCGGGCGAGGCCCCAGTCGGCCCGCTGCAGGCCGTGGGATTGCTGATCCGGGTTGGTGGGCTGGAAGGATGGATCGGTGGTGCTCTGGATTTCGCCTTCTCTGAGGGGGTCGTCGCTGAGGAGGGTGGAGGGGAGCAGGCCGTTTTCGAGGGCGGCGGCGTAGACGAATGGTTTGAAGGTGGAGCCGGCGGCGCGGCGTGCGCTGAGGGCGCGGTTGAAACTGGAGTGGGAGGCGTCGCGGCCGCCGATGCAGGCGAGGATGGCACCGCTGGAGTTGTCGATGACGATGGCGGCCGACTGGAGGTAGGCGGGTTCGGTGCCGGGATGGGCGGCGAGGGACCTGCGGAAATCGGCGAGGGACTGGTGCTGGTAGCCAGGGAGGGACTCGATGCGGGTGAGTTCGGTGGCGAGGGAGGCTTCGGTGGTCTGCTGGAGGCGGGAATTGATGGTGGTGTGGATGAGGAGGCCGCCCTCTTCGATGTCAGTGGAGTCGAGGAGCCTTGCCAGCTCGCGCCGGACGGCGTCGATGGCCCACGAGGACCGGGGGGGCGGTGGTTCGGGGAGGACTTTGGTTTTCGTGCGTTTGGCGGCTTCTGCGGCGTCGCTCCGGAGTCGTCCTGTGGTCACCATGCGGTCGAGGACCATGTTGCGTCCGCTGATGGCTTTTTCGTAATGGCGGAACGGGGAGAAGCGGTTGGGGCCGCGGATGATGGCGGCGAGCATGGCGGCTTCGTCGATGGTGAGGCTGATGGCGGGTTTGCCGAAGTAGGCCTGGGCGGCGCGTTCCACGCCGTGGAGGCCTGTGCCGAAGAAGATGCGGTTGAGGTAGTGTTCGAGGATCTGGTCCTTGGAGAGGGAGGCTTCGATGCGGAGGGTGAGGGCGATTTCGAGGAGTTTGCGGTGGAAGGATTTCGCGCGGGTGAGGTCGAAGCTGTTGCGGGCCAGCTGCATGCTGATGGTGCTGGCTCCCTGCTGGGCACCGTCGGTGAAGCGGCGGTAGATGGCGCGGGCGATGCCTTTGAGGTCGACGCCGTGGTGCTGGTAGAAGCGGTCGTCTTCTCTGGCGAGGAGGGCCTGGATGAAGACAGGGGAGATGCGGTCGAGCGGGACGACGGTACGGTCTTCGCCGTGGATGCGGCCGATTTCGGCTCCGGAGGAATCGAAGACGGTGGAGCGTTCCGGCATGCGGCCGAGGGCGGCGAGATCGTAGCGGGAAGCGAGCCAGCTGTAGAGGAGAGCGAGGGCGGCGGTGGCGGCGAGGCCGTACCCTGAGATGCGGAGGAAGGTGCGCCGGAGCCAGCGGGAGAAGCTGGCGGGGGGTGGGTCGGGCGGTGGTGGGTGGGCCGCGGAGCGGGGTCGGGCCATGAGCGGGGAATGGCGTCAGGTGGAAGCTGCCGCGGCTTCCGGGTGGGCGGCGTCGTTTCTGGGATGGACGCGGCGTTCCCAGATGTAGCGGCGGAAGATGACCTTGACGGAGGCTGTGAGGGGGACGGCAAGGAGGGCACCGAGGAGACCGCCGATGAGGAGCGACCAGAAGAGGACCGAGAAGATTACCGTCAGCGGGTGGAGGCCGACGGCATCGCCGACGATGCGCGGGGCGGTGACGAGGGAATTGATCTGCTGGACGACGATGAAGATGAGGGTGACGAGGAGGGGGTAGGCCCAGATCTGTTCGATGCCTGCGAACGAGTGGAGGAGAGAGCCGTCGGCCGTGGTCTGGGAGAAATGGCTGATGGAAATGATGACGGCGGCGAGCCAGCAGAGGATATTTCCGACGTAGGGGATGAGGCCGAGGAGAGCGACGAAGACGCCGACGAGGAGGGCGTAGGGCAGGCCGATGATGGCGAGACTGAGGCCGACGAAGAATCCGTCGATGAGGCTGACGAGCATTTGGCCGCGGAAGAAGGCGATGAGGTAGCCATTGATTTCGCTCAGGCAGGAAACGACCTCGGCTTTGAAGCGGGAGGCGCGCAGTGGGAGGTAGTTGCTCCAGTTCTTCTGGATGGCGGCGCTTTCCTTGAGGAAGTAGTAGAGGTAGAGTGGGACGAGGAGGAAGCCGAGGAGGTAGCCGAAGGCACCGGCGGCTCCCTGGAAGGAATTGCCGAGAAAGGAGAGGGTGCGGGAAGTGATTTCGTTGCTGTGGCGGGCGAGCCAGCCGGTCAGGCGGGGGTCGGCGAACGGCTTGCGCTTGCCTGATTTATCTTCCGGGAGGGTGAGGCGCTGAGCTGATTCCGGGAGGGAGAGGATGAGGCCTGGGGTGAAGGTACGGCCGGTGTTGGCGAGTTCGAGTTCCTCCGGGGAGATGCCGTAGATGGCGGCGATGGAGCCGGGGGATTCGCCCTGCTGGACGCTGTGTGTGCGTGGCGGGATGAGGGGGTCGTCGGTTTCGGCGGGTGTGGGGGATGTGCTGTCCTTTTCGGGGCTGAAGCTGGCGAGGAAGCGGTCGATGCTGCTGACGGTATTGCCGATGAAGTGGCTGGCGCTCTGGACCCAGGTATGGCGGCTGGAGCGGATGATGCGGGCTCCCTGGCTGATGGTGGGAACGGCTACGGAGAGGAAGAGGAGGAGGATGAGGGCATGGAAGGCGATCCATACCGAGATCATGGCGCGGAAGCGTGGGGTGCCGCGGTTGGTGAGGCGGCGGACGATGGGTTCGAGGAGGTAGGCGAGGATTCCTGCGAGGGCGACCGGCACGAGGACGGGCTGGAGGAACTGGAGGACTCTGGCGAAGACGCCGATGACGTAGACCGAGATGGCGGCGATGGCGAGAAGGGCCGCGGCGGTGAGGGCCATCCAGAGCGTGCGGTGCTGGAAGTCCGTGGGCCACAGGCGGCGCGTTGAGCGGGGCTGTGGTTCCGGGTTTGGCGGCGGTTCGTCCATGGGATGTCAGTCAAGCCGCGGCGCTGGATCTCGGCAATGGGGGAAGCGGAGCCGGGCTTACCGGGCGTCCCCTGCTGGTGGCTGGAAGCCGGGATTGGGGCGTGGGGATTGCGCTTGGGTGTGGGCGAGCCACTGGTCGAGGGCGGTGGCTAGTCTGGCCCGGCGGTCCGGGTGCTGGGCTGAGCATTCCTTGCGTTCGGCGGGGTCGCTGGCGACGTGGTAGAGTTCCTCGTGACCGTCTTCGAGGAAGCGGACGAGCCGCCAGCCATCGAGGAGGATAGCGCTGTAGGGGGAGGCTCCGCCTGGGTGGTAATGGGGGTAGTGCCAGCAGAGCGGGCGGGAGGGAAGCGGTTCGCCGCGGAGGGCTGGCTGGAGGTCGGTGCCGTCGACTGGTTCCGGCAGGGGGGAACCGGCGGCTTTTGCGATGGTGACGGCGAGGTCCATGGTGATGACCGGTTCGCGGCAGACCGAGCCGGGTTTGGTGAGGCCGGGCCAGTCGATGAGGAGAGGGACGCGGACACCGCCTTCCCATGGGGAGCCTTTGCCTGCGCGGAGGCCGAGATTGGACGTGATGGGGTTGCGCGGGCCGCCGAGGAGGCCGCCGTTATCCGAGGTGAAGATGAAGACGGTGCGGTCTGCGAGAGCGAGGTTGCGCACCGCCTTGCGGAGCTGGCCGATGCTGTCGTCGACGCTGGCGACCATGGCTGCGTAGACCGGGTTGCGGTGGGGGGTGTTGTCCGAGACTTTGGACCGGTACTGGGCGATGACGTCCGGCTTTCCGCCGAGGGGGGTATGGACTGAGTAATGGGGCAGGTAGACGAAGAACGGGCGGTCCTTGTGTTCGGTCATGAAGCGGATGGCTTCTGCGGTGAGGCGTTCTGTGAGGAATTCGCCATCGGGTCCGTCCTTGAGGGCGGGGTTGCGGTAGGGAGCGAACCACGTTTCCGGCTGGCCGCGGTGGTAGCCTCCGGCATTGCGGTCGAAGCCGTGCTGGAGGGGGGATGCGTTGCCGAGGTGCCATTTGCCGATGGTTGCCGAGGCGTAGGATTTGCTGCGGAGGGATTCCGGGAGTGTGGTGATGGCTTCCGGGAGTTCCTTGCACCATTCCGGCGGGAGGAGTCTGGCTTTCGGGCGTTCGTGTCCGGCGATCCAGTCGGTGATGCGGGTGCGGGCGGGGCTCTGGCCGGTGAGGAGGGCGGCGCGGGTAGGCGAGCAGACCGTGCAGGCGCTGAAGGCGCGGTCGAAGCGCATGCCTTCGCGGGCGAGCTGGTCGATGTGCGGCGTCTGGTGGAACGTGCTGCCTGTGCAGGCGAGGTCGGTGGCGCCCATGTCATCGATGAGGACCACGATGAAGTTGAGTGGCGGGGCGGCCTGGGCGGCAAGGCAGAGGCAGGCGAGCAGGCAGGCGGTGAGGCGCATGGCGTCGGTGGCTGGGGAGTGGGACCCGTGGGCCCCGGGGTTCACGAACCGCAGAGGTGGGAGGCGATGCGGAGCCATTCTGCATCCGTCTGGGAAGTCGGGACAGGCGGGCGTCCGGCGCGGGCGAACCAGTAGGCCGCGTTGCTGGTATCGCCTTCGATGAGGTGAAGGAGAGCATGGACCCACGAGCCGTCGCTGGAGTGGATATCCTGAGCGATTTCGTGGGCGCTGTCCCAGTTGCCGTGGCGGGCATGCCAGAGGGCGGCGAGAAGGGGAGGGAGCCCGGGAGGGGGAGAGGAATCCCGGTCCGCGCTGGCGAGCAGTTCCGCGCTGGTCATGGTGTTGGGGTGGGTGCCGTGACGGGTGCCGTGACGGGTGCCGTGACGGGTGCGGGTGCGGGTTTGAGGCGGTAGCCGTTCCGGGCCGAGCGTTCCCATTGTTTTTCCGTGCCGCCTTCTGAGCTGCGGATGATATTGGTGACGGGGCTGAGGACGGTGCCGACGAGGGATGTGGCCTGATTGATCCAGTGGGCGGCCGTGCCGCAGGAGGTCAGGCTGAGGGCGCAGGTGAGGGAGAGAATAGAGCGGAGGATCATGGGAAAAGGGATGTCATTGGCCCCAGTGGGCGGGTCCGTCCACCGCGATGGCTCCGGATTCGAGGTGGATGCGGATGCTGGTGGAGGGGCTGGTGGCACGGACCGAGTTCGATCCGGCGCGGAGGAGAGGTTTGCCGCGGAGGAGCAGGACGCCCGGGCTGTGGCGGTAATGGATTTCCGAGGCCTCGGCCGAGTCGCCATGGGAGGAAGTGGCAGAGGCCGGCGATCCGGTGGCGCGGAGGAATGCGGCGGTCAGGCCATCGTCGCTGAGGTGGTACTGGATGGTGGAGCCGCGGATGTCCCAGCCGCCCGGGAGCGTGACCGAGGAATTCGCGAGGCGGGCGTCTGCGGCGGAGAATTCGGTGGGACGGACGAGCGGGTTGCCGGTGGGGAAGGCGAAGGCTTCGACTGGCTTCTCCGTCGGTCTGCCTGCGGAGCCCCTGGTGTTCTGGTCCGCCGGTTTTTCATTGGGCTGACCGTCCTTGCCCTTCCATGGCCAGAGTCGGGCTGCGCTGCCAGTGGCGAGGCGCGCACCCGAGCCGAGGAATCGGCCGGTGGCTTTGGTGGCATTGGCGGTGGCGGAGCCGACTGAGCGTGCTGACGACGACACGGTGCCGGAGACTTTTCGGGAAAGGCTGGCCGTGGAGGAACCGATTGATTGGGAGACACTGCTGATGGTTCCGCATCCGGGGAGCAGGCAGACTGCGGCGAGGCAGGCGGCCATGGGGGACGGGAACAGGTTCATCGGTTGGCAATTGTGCCGGGAAGGGCGGGGTTGGGCAAACGCAAAGCGAGGCTGGCACGCGGGGGGGGGTGGAGGGTTAAAAAACCGAGTCTAAGGCAGGGTTGCGCCGCGTAGAAACATAAACTAGGGTTCCTCACCGGGAGCTTCTGGTTCTGCTGAATCTCCCCCAATCCAAGTCCAAGCAATGTCCGAGAACAACCAACGTCCGGGTCCTCCCGATAATCCTGACCGCCGTGGCGGCGGCAACGAACCCCAGGGATTCAACTGGAAGGGTCTCATCATTCTGTCGATTGCCATCGGTCTGCTCGCGGCTGGGCTCATGGTGCCGAGTTCGGCGCGGGGGCAGCAACTGGATTACCGAGCCTTCGTGGAGAAGCTGCAGAAGGACGAGGTGAACAAGGACAGCGTGAAGAAGATCACGGAAGTGGGGGCTGAGGTTCTGACGTTCACGACTGGCGAAGGTCCGCAGAAGCAGAGCTACCGGGTGCCCTTTGATTCCTCGATGGAGAAGGAACGGCTCAACAGGATTTTCGACGAGAAGGGGATCGTACCGAACTATGAGTGGAGTGACAACGTGGGGACGAGTTTTCTGCTGAGCATGCTGCCCGTGCTGCTGCTCCTGGGGGTGCTGTGGTTCTTCTTCCGGCAGCAGATCAAGATGGCGGGGCGCGGGGCCATGAGTTTCGGCAAGAGCCGGGCCCGGCTGCTGGCGATGGACAAGAACAAGGTCACTTTCAAGCAGGTGGCTGGGTGCGACGAGGCCAAGGAAGAGGTATGGGAGCTGGTGGAATTCCTGAAGGATCCCCGGAAGTTTCAGAAACTTGGCGGTCACATTCCTAAGGGTGTGCTCATGGTGGGTCCTCCGGGGACTGGCAAGACTCTGCTTGCCAAGGCCATCGCGGGCGAGGCAGACGTGCCTTTCTTCAGCATCAGTGGATCAGACTTTGTGGAAATGTTTGTCGGGGTTGGTGCGAGCCGGGTGCGCGACATGTTCGAGCAGGGCAAGAAGAATGCGCCATGTCTGATTTTCATTGATGAGATCGATGCCGTGGGTCGTCACCGTGGGCATGGGCTGGGTGGTGGGCATGACGAACGCGAGCAGACCCTCAATGCGCTTCTGGTGGAAATGGATGGCTTTGATACGCAGGAGGGTGTCATCATCATTGCGGCGACCAACCGTCCGGACGTGCTGGATCCGGCCCTGCTGCGGCCTGGGCGCTTTGACCGTCAGGTCACGGTGAGCCTGCCCGACGTGAAGGGTCGCGAAGCGATTCTCAAGGTGCATTCGCGGAAGGTGAAGATGGCGGCGGATGTGGATCTTGGGGTGATTGCGCGGGGGACGCCTGGGTATTCCGGGGCGGAACTGGCGAATGTGATCAACGAGGCGGCGCTGCTGGCGGCCCGCCGTGGGCTCAAGGGCATTACCCTGAAGGAACTGGAAGAAGCGCGGGACAAGGTGCGCTGGGGCAAGGAGCGGCGCAGTCTGGCGATTTCCGAGAAGGAGAAGGAGACGACCGCCTATCATGAGGCTGGGCATGCGATTCTGCTGGAGGTGCTGGAGCACACGGAACCGCTGCACAAGGTGACGATCATTCCGCGGGGGCCGTCGCTTGGATCGACGATGTGGCTGCCGGAGGAAGACAAGTACAACACGCGGAAGAACGAACTGCTTGATTCGATTGTGGTGGCGATGGGTGGCCGGGTTGCCGAGGAGATTGTCTTTGGCGATGTGACGAGTGGGGCCTCAGGCGACATCAAGATGGCGACGAACATAGCGCGCCGGATGGTGTGCGAGTGGGGGATGTCCGACAACCTTGGGATGATTGATTACAGTGATGGGTCCGAGCAGGTGTTTCTGGGGCGGGATCTGATGCGTGGCCGTGATTACAGTGAAGCGACTGCGCAGAAGATTGATGCGGAGATCAAGCGATTGATCGACAACGGGTATCAGCGTGCCATGGACATTCTGCTGAGGCACCGTGGGGCGCTGGATGACTTGGCGAGGGCGCTTCTTGAATTTGAAACCCTTGATGGATCGCATGTGCGCGACATTATGGAGCATGGGCGCATGATGAATCCGCCGCGGAGCAAGCCGCCTACGCCGCCGCCGGTGCCGAGCGAGACACCGGCGCGGGAGAATGGGGAAGAGGAACTTCCGCCGGGTCTGGCTGGGGCTCCGGCATGAGGGAGGTGTCTTCAAACTGAATGTGGCAGGGACCGTGGGGAGATCCGCGGTCCCTGTCTGTTTCCGGGGGATGGCTGAAGCCATGAACGAGTCGCGATGAATGCAGAACTGGCGCAGCGGGCTGTGCGGGCCGCGGGCGAGGTGCTGGCTGCGCATGGGGTGCCGTTTGACCGTAAGGAACTGCTGCAGGTGGGCAGCACGGTGGTGGTACGGCTGAGTGATTCCGTGGTGGCGCGGGTGGTGGTTGATGGTGAGGGACCGCGGCAGGGAACGGGTTGGCTGGCGAGGGAGATTGCGGTGGTGGGGCATCTGTGCGGTCGGGGGGCGCCGGTGATTCCGCTCCATGGGGGATTGCCGGCCGGGCCGCACGTCCGTGACGGGATGCCCATGAGTTTCTGGCGGTACGTGCAGAAGTCCGGGCGGGAGCCGCGGCCTGACGAGGTCGGGGCGGCACTTTTCTGCTGTCATGAGGCCCTGCGTGATTTCGCGGGTGAGCTGGAACCGCTGGCGATTCTGCGGGAATCGCTGCGGGTCCTCGATGCTGTGGCGGGGCGAGGTTTTTTTGCGTCGGATGACGTGGACCTGCTGCGGCGGCATCTCGGGGAATCGCTCCGGGTGCTCATGGATTATCCGCGTCAGGCCCTGCATGGTGATGCGCACTGGGGGAATCTGATGACCACCGGGGATGGAGTGCTGTGGACCGACTGGGAAGATGCCTTTGCGGGTCCGGTGGAATGGGATGTGGCCTCGGTCATCTGCAATGCCCCCGTGCTGGGGGAAGGTCGGGCGGAAGCGGCTGCTCTGGTGAGTGCCTATGAAGCGGCGGGCGGGCGGCTTGATGAACGGGCTCTCCCGCAGAGCGTCGCCGGTCGCGTAGCGGTCATGACGGCATGGTATCCGGTGCTTTATCCCGAGCTGTCGTCCGGGCGGCGGCACAAGCTGGAGGGTCGGCTGGCGTGGCTGCGCGGGCAGAAGTGAGTGCGTCGAAACCGGTGGCAGCAGGCCATTGCCAAATCCCGGCGGGTCTGTCATGGATGGGATGATGTTTGAAATCCGCGAAAAGCCGAAGATGGTCGAGCGCTCCCTGCTGGTCGGGGCATACTTTGACCGGCGGGAAGAAAAGGAAGCGCAGAGTCTGCTTGAGGAACTTGAGGAACTGGCTGGCACGCTGGGAATTCCCGTGGCTGACCGTCTGCTTGTGCATGTGAAGGAATCGAACCGGAAGTACCTCACGGGATCCGGCAAGGTGAAGGAGGTGGTTGCCCATGCGAAGGAACTGGGTTGCGACGTCATTATTTTCGACAACAGCCTGAGTCCGATGCAGCAGCGGGCGTGGGAGAGCGAGGGAGGGATCACGGTGATTGACCGGGAGGAAGTGATTCTGGATATCTTTGCGATGCGGGCCCGCACGGCGGAGGCGAGGCTGCAGGTCGATCTGGCGCGGCAGCAGTATGCGCTGCCGCGGCTCGCGAGGATGTGGGGACACCTTGACCGTCAGGGCGGTGGGGGAGGCAGCGGCAGTGGCGGAGCCACGCGTGGCGAGGGCGAGAGTCAGCTGGAAGTCGACCGTCGGCTGGCCCGGCGGCGGATTGACACGCTCAAGCGGCAGCTGGAGGAAGTGAAGCAGGTGCGGCTGACGCAGCGCAAGGAACGTCAGCGCGTGCCGGTGCCGCAGGCCGCGATTGTCGGCTATACGAATGCCGGGAAGTCGACTCTGCTCAATCTGCTGACGGGGGCGGAAGTGCTGGCTGAGGACAAGCTGTTTGCGACGCTTGATCCGACCACGCGGAAGGTGCAGCTGCCGGATGGTCAGCAGCTGCTGCTGACGGACACGGTGGGATTCATCCGGAATCTGCCGCATCGGCTCATTGAGTCATTCAAGGCGACCCTTGAGGAGGCCGTGGTGGCGGATTTTCTGATTCACGTGCTCGATGCGAGTCAGGAGAGGGTGTATGAATTTCACCGGACGACGATGGAAGTGCTGGAGGAACTGGGGGCGCACGACAAGAAGATGCTGGTGGTGCTCAACAAGATTGATCTGTGCAGTCCCGAGCAGCGGCGGGCGGTAGCGCAGCATTTTGACCGTCCTGTGTGTGTTTCCCTGAAGACTGGCGAAGGAGTGGACGACCTGCAGCAGCGGCTCAGCGAGCTGTTGCTTGACCGGACGGTGCGGCTGAAGCTGCGGCTGCCGCAGTCGGCGTTCGGTCTGATGACGGTGATTCATGAGCAGGGGAAGCTGCTGGGACAGGAATACGACGGCAACGATGTGCTGGTCGATGCCGTGCTGCCGCGGCGTTTTGCGGCGCAGTTTCTGCCCTTTGAGGACCCTCCGGCGGCGGCCCGGGTGCCGGAGCCATGGGAATCGCCGGCTTCATGACCGGGCCAGCGACAGGATCGGTGGATTCCGGTGGCCTTCTGCCTGTGGCTGGAGGGAGTGTGGTGCTGGCTGATGCCGTGGCTACCGTGGCTGCGGGGGAAGCGCTGGGGGAGGGGCTGCGTGGCGGGGAAGTGATTGCGCTCATTGGTGCTCTGGGGGCTGGGAAGACGCATTTCAGCAAGGGAATTGCGCGCGGTGCGGGTTTTGCGGGCGGGGAAGTGACGAGTCCGACCTTCAGTCTCGTGCAGGAGTACCGCGGGGGACGGTTGCCGGTTTTTCACTTTGATTTCTACCGGATGGAATCGGCCGCCGAGGTGCTGGCGCTGGGCTGGGATGAGTATGCGGAGGCCGGTGGGGTCTGTGTGGTGGAATGGGCCGATCGGTTTCCTGAGCTGATGCCGGAGGGGGTGCAGTGGTGGCTGCTGGAGCCGGATGAGGGGGGCGGGCGGAGGCTGACGCGGCTGACGGAGGTGGTGTCATGAATGGCGGAGAGGTCCTTGAACCGGCATGGTGCGGAGGGTTGGCGCTGCAGCAGGAGATTCTCGCGTCCGGTGGCGGGGCTGACCGGTTCCGCCTGTGGTGGCTGGGACAGAGCGGTTTTCTGCTGAGCTGGAACGGTCATTTTCTGCTCTTTGATCCGTATCTTTCCGATTCACTGACCGAGAAGTATGCGGCGACTGACAAGCCGCATGTGCGTTTGAGCGAGCGGGTCATTGATCCGTCCCTGCTGGGAATGGTGCGGCTGGTGACGTCGAGTCATCTGCATACAGACCATCTTGATGCGGCGACGCTGTGGCCGCTGGCGGCGGCGGCGGGAGGCCTGCAGTTGGTGCTGCCTGGGGCGAATGAGGCGGCGGCGCGGGAACGGATGGGTGATGGTGCGGCGATTGAGTATCTGACGGTGGAGGAGGGTGGGACGCGGGAGGTGGGCGTGTTCCGGTTCACGGCGGTGGCGGCGGCGCATAATGAGATTGAGCGCGATGGGTTGGGCCGGTGCCGGTTTCTGAGTTTCGTGGTGCGGTTCGGCCCGTTCTGTGTCTGGCACAGTGGGGACACGCTTTGGCATGATGGTCTGGTGGCGGAGTTGCGGGCGGCGCGGCCGGATCTGGTGATGGTGCCCATCAACGGGAACGATCCGGCGCGGAGGGTGGCTGGGAATCTGAATGGGACCGAGGCCGCGGCGCTTGCGAAAGCGTGCGGGGCGCGGCTGGCGGTGCCGCATCATTTTGGCATGTTTGCGTTCAATACGGCGGACCCCCGGGAATTCGTGGAGGCCTGCGGCCGTCTGCAGCAGCCGTGCCGGGTTCTGCGCGGCGGGGAATCGCTCACGCTGGGGCAGTCATCTTCGGATGTGGTGGGCGGAGCGGTGGATTGAGTCGCCTGGCGGGGTGGGACCGGAGCATGGTTGTGTTTCCCGGTTCCTGCGTTGCCCGCCGGTGGCGGACTACCCTTGCGGCGGACGGGACTGATGAAGCCGTTCGAGGGCAGAGACGATGGCGGCGGCCAGTTCGTCCTTCCGCTGTCTGGGGAGGGACTGGGAGGATCCGTCGCGGAAGAGGAAAGTGGCTGAGTTGTGATCCGATTCGAAGCCGCTGTCTGGCAGGCTGACGTCATTGGCGACGATGAGGTCGCATCCTTTGGCCGAGAGTTTGTGGTGTGCGTTGGCGAGGACGTTGTCGGTTTCCGCGGCGAATCCGGCGAGGATGCCAAGCCAGTTCCAAGGGTGGCGGACCGAGCCGAGGATGTCTTCGGTGGGCACGAGGGTGAGTGTGAGGGCTTCGTCCGATTTCTTGATTTTCCGGGCGGCTGGGTGTGCGGGTCGGTAATCGGCCACCGCGGCGCAGAAGACCGCGGCCTGGGCGGATGGCAGAGCCGAGCGCACGGCCTCGAGCATTTCTGCGGCTGTGGTGACATTGATGCGCTGGACGCGATCGGGTGTGGGGAGGCAGACGGGCCCGGCGACGAGAATGACCGAGTGTCCGGCGGCGGCGGCGGCGGCGGCGATGGCGAATCCCATTTTTCCGGACGAGCGGTTACTGAGGAAGCGGACCGGGTCGATGGGTTCGCGGGTGGGTCCGGCGGTGACGAGGACGATCATCGGCTGGGGTGGCTGGCATGGGGTTGGCCGAGCGAGCGGGCTTCGTCGTAGATGGTTTCCAGCCGGCGGATCTGTTCCTTCTGTTCGAACTGGGCGCGGACGGACTGGGCGGCGGCGTGGCTGAGGCGCGGCCAGAGCCCGTCTTCCTCGGCGAGGCGGAAGAGGTTATCGAGGAGTCGGTCGCCATCGCGTTCTTCCGTGAGGAGGCCCGAGACATTGTCCGTGATGGCTTCCGGGATGCCGCCGTGGAGGGTGGCGACGACCGGGAGGCCGGTGGCCATGGCTTCCAGCATGCTATTGGGGACGCCCTCCTGGTTCTGGTCCTCGGTGGTCTGGCTGGGGTGGAGGAAGGCGTGGCTTTCGTGGTAGAGCCGGCAGAGCTGCGGGGATCCGAGGAAGCCAGCGAAGCGGACGCGGTCGGTCACCCCGAGTTCCGCGCACAGCTGCTGCAGCGGTGCGAGGAGCGGCCCTTCCCCGGCGATCGTGAACGTCGACTGTGGAAAGCGGCGGCAGAATCCGGCGAAGGCGCGCAGACTCACGTCGAGGCCTTTCTTTTCGATGAGGCGGCAGGCCTGTACGAAGTGCCACTGGCCGTCGTGGGGGAAGGAGCGGTTGGCTGCCGGGTAGTCATCCATGGGGATGCCCGTGCGGTTGATGCGGATTTTCTCCGGTGGGCAGCCGAGGTGGATGAGGCGGTCGCGCAGGGAATCCGAACGGGCGAGAACGAGCGGGAGGAAGCGGAGGAGGTCTGCCAGTCTGGCTGCGTAGCCGGGTTTGTCATCGCGGGGCATGACATCCATGCCGTGGAACGAGACGACGGAGGGGTGGGGCCAGCGCTGGAGGAACGGGAGGAGGTGGACGCCCGTGTGACCGAAGTAGACGTGGAGGACGTCGGCGTGGCGCCGTTCCAGGATGCGGGCGAGGGCTCCGTATTCGCCGCGGTAGACGATCGGAGGTTCGCGGCGGATGTATTTGAGCCAGAAGCGGCGGAGGAAATTGCTGCGGACTGGCGGAACGGTTTCGACGTCATCGAACGGGTAGCGGTCGGCGCAGCTGCGTTCTTTGGTCACCACGAAGGTTTTCCATCGCTGCAGGCCGGTGACCTGCCGGTAGATGTGGAGCATCTCCGGCTTGAGGAAGGTTGTGCAGTAGCTGGCGACGACGGGCTGGCTCACGGTGCGGTGCGGCGGGGTGGGCTAGCCCGATTCCGGCAGGAACGTGGGCAGGGTGACGGCGCGGAGGGGTGGGGCAGATCCGCGGACCGAGGCGAGGTGGAGTTCCACGTTGCGGGCACCCCATTGGTAGCAAGTGCGGACGAGGTCGCCGCAGTGGACGGGGACGAGCCAGACCGGTGCGCATCCGCGGAAATCGGCATTGAGGGTGTGGTGGATGAGGGCGGCGGCGGTGGCTTCGTCGGTGCAGACGCCGGGGCCGAGCATGCGGGAAGCGGGGTGGTGGATGGCTCCGAGGAAGCCCTTGAGCGAGCCGCCGGATGATTCCGCGAGGTAGAGCCGCCAGCATCCGGCGGCATTCGTGACGAAATGGGCGAGATCGTGGACGCGGCGGATGCCATTGAGTTCGAGTTCGAGGTCGGCGAGGCGGTCGATGTCGTCCGGGGTGGCTGGGCGGATGTGGAGGTCGCCGGCGTTGTGAGGGGGCAGGCCGTGGGTGGGGATTTCCAGTTTGAGGTCCTGGAAGGTCATGCGCGGGACGAAGCCGAGGCGGGTGTAGAGCGAGAACGAATCCAGGTTCATGGCACTGGAGACGAGGCGGACCGGGAGGGAACCGGCGCGCTGGATGACTTCCTCCATGAGGGCGCGGGCCACGCCGCGTCCGGCGGCGGCGGGGTGGGTATTGACGATGCCGACGGCCCAGTGGGTTTCGCGGGGGTGGTAGAAGACAGAACCGGTGAGGGGGCTGCCGGCGGAATCCTGGCTGACGAGGCAGCAGCCGGGGTCGAGGGCTTCGTAGAGTTCCGGGAAAACGCGGAACGGCGTGGGGTCTTCGCCGAATTTATCCGAGTTGAGGCGGGTACGGTACCATGTGTTGAGCGAGGCATGGATGAGCCTTGCCTGTTCGTCCCAGTCGTCCGGCGTAAGGGCGCGGAGGATCATGCGGTGCGGCTGGCTCCGGAGTCCGGACCGTCATTCTGGGGAGCCTGGTCGAAGGAATCTGCTGCGGATGGGTCGGTTGATTCCGGGGCGGCCTCCTCCGCGGGGGGCGTGCGCACGATGTCGACCAGTTCGCCCTGAAAGTTCGCTTCGAGTCGTTCGAGGACCTTGATGGCGGGGTCTCCGTGGATGAGGCAGTCGATGACAGCCTTGCGGGTATGGTTGCCGTCCTTGTATCTGACGTAGGCGAGCCCCTTGTTGTCCCACTTGCGTTTATCCAGGTGGAAGGCGCTGCTGAAGGGGACGCGGCGGCCGTCCGGGGTGGTGAAGCTTTCGTGATCGGCGGTGAGTTTCCGGCGGGAATTGAGGAACCACGAGGCGAGCATGCCGAGGCCGACGGTGCCGGTGAGGCAGCCGAAGATGAGTTGTTCCCGGACTTTGTAATTCCAGTCTTCTTCGTGGGGTTTTTCCGGCCAGCCTTTTTCCTTGGCGAGCTTGAACCAGTCACCGGTTTTCTTTTCCTGCTGAACGAGTTGCTGGTACTGGGGCCAGTAGACTTCGTATTCCGCGCGTTTCTTTGGGTAGCCGACCTTCCAGTCGTAGAAGAAGAAGGCGGAGAGGCCGAGCAGGAGAGCGATCATGGAGACCCTGCGTTTGTGGTACCATGGGGTGACGGGACAGATGATGGGCTCTGCGGCTGGATCGCTCATGCGTGGAAAAAGTTCGCGGACAGAAGCGGCTGGCGGGGTGTTTGTCAAACCCGCGGGCGGGTAAGGAACGCATTAGCGGTCTGCTGGCGCGAGGGGAACCGGGGGTGGTTCCGGGGCACCTTCCGGAGGCGGCAGGGCGTCGTCTGGCAGGGGAGGCTGGAGGGGCGGGAGGGAATCCTGGGAATGGCCTGTGAGCAGGCCCTTGGCCATGGCGAGCCATGCGCGGGCGCGTGGGTAGCCGGCTGGCTGGCGTTCCACGAGACTGATGACACGGTTTTCGTCGCCGGCGGCCATTTTACGGATGCTGTCGACTGGTTCGCCGCGGGCTGGCGGGGCCATGGGGTCGTATCCCAGGCTGTCTTCTGCTGCGGTGGTGAGGGTTTCGCGGAGGGCGGCCGGGATGTGGTCGGGTGGTAGTGAGGCGACGATCTGCATGGCTTCCGGCCAATTGCCGGTGCGGATGAAGAAGGAGGCGAGGCGTTGCCGGTCCTGCGGGGAACCGGAAGCGGCCAGCGCAACGGCTGCGGCGGCTGTGGTGGCGGCGGCGTCCGGGTCGGCCTGATCGAACTGGGCATCGGCGAGCTGGACGAGGAAGGGAAAGCGTGAGGATTCCGGGAGTGCGGCGATGGCGTCGGCGGCCTCTTTGAGGGTGGCTTCGGCATCGTCGAGCAGGGTGAGGTCGGTTAGTGGGCTGACGAGGCTGAGGAGGGCGGCGGCGCGATCCGGGCCGGGAGCGAGAGCGGCGGCGTGGCGGTTGGCTTCGCGGAGGGCGGTGGCGGCGTCATCTGTGCGGCCGCAGCGGCGGCGGGCGAGGCCGAGGTTGGTGAGGGCGGTGATGCGGGCGGTGCCCTGAGGCGACGAGACGGCGGCGTCTTCGTAGTGGAGGAGGATTTCGTCCGGCAGGCGGAGGACCACATTGGATTCGACCGCTTCCAGTTCCAATTGGCGCTGCAGGGCGGGATCGGGGATGGCGGCGAGGACGGCTGCGGCGTCGCGGGAAGCCGAGTTTTCGCGACCGAAGCAGAGGCGGAAGAGGTCGGTCCAGAGGGCTGGCTGCTGTGCTGGGGGGAGTGATAGGATCTGGCGGATGGCTTCGTCCGGGCCGTGGTGGAGGGCGAGTTTCACCGTGGTGGCGGCGAGGGATGCGCGGAGGGCGGCGGCTTCCTCCGGGGGCAGGGAAGCGGTGAGCGGTTGGAGTTCGGCGGCGAGGCGGCTGGCGTCATCCGGTTGATCGGTTTCTGCGAGGACGAGGGCGACGTTGGCCTTGAGGATGGGGGAAGAGGCCTGCTGGAGGGCGACGTCGGCGAAGCCAAGTCTGGCGAGGATGGAGATGACCGAGCGGGTGGCGTCGCTGCGGATGGCCGGGTCCGGGATGGACTGGCAGACCTCGAGGCTGCGGGCGAGATTTTCGCCATCGCTGGTGAGGTGGGCATGAGCGATCTGGCGGAGGGCGAGCGACTGGATGAGCGGGGTGCGGAGGAAGGCGGCGGTGCGGAGGGCTTCGTCGAGGTTGCCGGTGCGGGCGTGGAGGAGTGCGACCTCCATGAAATCGGCGTCGAGGACCCATCGTTCCGCGTCCTTGTCCGGGGCGGGTTCGGCGGCCGCGCGCGCGGTGAGTTGCTGGGCTGATTCCTCCTGCCATGCGGGAGTATCGGGCCGGAACCACCAGTAGAGAAAGCCGCCGCAGAGGAGGGCGGTGAGGAGAATTCCGGCGAGGCCTTCGCGTTTCCCTTGGGGGCTGTTCATCGGGCGAACAGTTCGGGCGCGTGTTCGAGGGCGAAGAGGTCGACGGGGGCGTGGCGGCCCTTGAGCGGGTGGGTGCCGAGGGGTCGGCAGTGCTGGGCACCGTCCTTCCAGCCTTTCAGGAAGTCGCCGGACACGAGGATATCACTGCCGAGGGAGCGGGTGAGTGCCTGGATGCGGAAAGTGGTATTGACGGCGTCGCCGAGCATGGTGAGGCCGCCGTGGCCGATCTGGCCCCATGAGACTTCGCCCATGTGGAGGGCGACGCCGCTGGTGAAAGCCATGCCGACCCGTTCGAAGGTCCAGCGCATTTCCTCGTGGATGAGGTCGCAGGATTCCCTGAGGTAGCGGGCGGCCGAGAGGGCCCATTTGCGGGCGTTTGGCGAGGTATCGGTCCAGTAGGCGAGCACGGCGTCGCCGATGAATTTGTCGATGGCGGCCCCGTGTTCCGTGAGGATCTGGTCGCAGTAGCCGTACCAGCTGCCGATGGCCTGGGCCAGTTCGTCGTGCGGGATGACTTCCGAGAGGCGGGTGAAGCCCTTGATGTCGCTTACGAGAATGATCATGGGGAGGACCTGGAGGTCCGACCCCGGGGTGGCATCCGGCTGGTCCGGGTCCTGGAGCTGGAAGTTGTATTCGAAGTCGGCGATGCGGATGGAGTCGCCGTTTTCGAGTTGGCGGACGGTAGTGACGCGTTCGCCGTTGAGGTAGCTGCCATTGAAGCTGCCGAGGTCGTAAAACCAGTATTCGTCGTCCTCCTGTCTGCGGATCATGGCGTGGCGGCGGGAGACGCGGGTATCGGGGAGGCAGATGGTGCTTTCCGGGGTCCGGCCGAAGATGGCGATTTCCGGCAGGAGGACTTCGGTCCCGTCTGTGGAATTCACCAAGGTGGCGCGGATATCGTTGGCAGTCATTGAGTTAATTAAAGATTCGGATCGCCGCGGGCGTTTTCCCGAATTACTGGAAGAGGCTAGCGGGCGGATGGGAGAAAGAAAAGCACAGCTTTCTGCAATTATTCCTGTCACCGGGCAAGGAGCGTTGCCGGGGGTGGAAATTGTTCAGGAAAGTGGCTGGGAGGGGCAGGAAGCGTGCCGTGAGAGCGTGAATTCCCCGTGAAAATGCGGGGATGCCGCGAGTTTTGGGCGGCGGGGATGGTGGGGAGGAATTCTGGAGGGGATCAGGCCCGCTGGAGGGCGGAGAGGAAGCGGTTGGTGAGGTCCTCGAGGGGTTCGAGGCCGACGGAGACGCGGAGGAGGTGGCTGGGAACGCCGCAGGAATTGGCCCAGGGGAGTTCGGGGTAGTGGGCGAGGAGGGTGTAGGGGCAGCAGAGGGAGAAATTGGTGCCGAGGCTGGGGCCTTTACTGATGGGGAGGGCGTCGTAGACGGCGGGAGCGCGCTCCGGGTTGCGGAGGGAGAAGGAGAAGAGGCAGCCGCGGCCGGCATTAGGGCGGAGGATTTCGTCGAGTCCGTCGCCTTCCTGCGGGTACCAGATCCTGTCGATGGCCGGGTGGCTGGCGAGGGAGGAGGCGAGGGAAGCAGCGGACGCGTGGGATTGGTGGATGCGGGAGGTGAAGTCGCGGCTGTTGCGTTCGAGGGCGGCGGCGTCTTCCCACCAGAGGGCGCTTCCGGAGGATGGGAGCAGGGACTGGAGGGAGGCTAGGAACGATTCGGCGTGCGGGGCGTCCGGGTTGATGACGAGGGCACCGGCGAGTACGTCGCCGGCACCTGAGAACGACTTTGTGAGGCTGGTGGTGACGAGGTCGGCGTGGGGGAGGGTGGCGATGGCGGCGGCGCTGGCCACGGTATCGTCGATCACGAGCGGGATGCGGGCGGCGCGGAGGGCTGGGGCGAAAGAGCTGAGACGGACGCTGTGGAGGAGAGGGTTGCTGGGCATTTCGCAGAAGACCGCGGCGATTTTCTGCTGGGAGGCGAGCGAGCGGATGGCGGCGCAGTCGTCCGGGGAGGCGAGCGGGAAGAAGTGGACGCCGGAGCCGCATTCCTGCTGGATCTTGAGGGCATCGACGTAGGGGAAGTCGAGCTGGACCGTGGGGAGGCCGGGGATGAGTGCGGTGACGAGTCGGTGGGCCGCGGCGATGGCGGCCATGCCCGAGGGGAAGAGGAAGACGAACTGGGGCGGGACGCCGTGGAGGCTGGCGATGCGCTGGCGGATGGTCAGGCTGGCGGTCTCTCCGGTGGCGGCGTCGGCTGGGCTGGGTGGTGCGGGGTTGGCGAGGAGGGAGACCGCCATGCGGCTGCTGAGGGTATCGCCGCAGTAGCGCCAGAATGCGCGGACGAGAGGCCGGGCTGGTTCCGGGAACGTGACGGCGCAGGCTGGGCCGAGAGGGTTGCAGCGGATGGGGGCGTCCGACCGTGCGGTCACGTAATCGCGGCAGCGGGCGGCGGCTTCAGTGGAAGGGAAGACCAGAGAGCCCTCGTCCTTGCCGGCGAAGGCGGCGGTGGCTGCTGCGAAGAGTTCGGTGACCTTCGGGTGGCAGAAGAAGCGGGGGTAGCCGGCACGGAGCTGGGCCGTGAGGGCTGGGCGGCCTTCTTCGTAATCGATGACATCCTGCCATGAGGGCATGGCCACCGAAACGGCGTGGAGGGAATCCGGCAGAGGGCAGCCGAGGTCGGCCGGGTGGCAGGCCGGGTCGGTGAGGAGGTCGCGCATCTGGGAGACGAAGCGGGAGGGGTGGGCCCGTCCGCGTGGCGGGGGCGGTTAGAATCCGAGTTTGGCGGCGGTGGTGTCGAGGGCGCTGATGAGTTCCTGCATGGTGGCGTCCGTTTCGTCGCCCATGTTCGAGATACGGAAGGTAGAGCCTTTGATTTTGCCGTAGCCTCCGTCGATGGCGAAGTGGAAATCCTTCTTGAGGGTGCTGACGAAGGAGGCGGTATCGATTTCGCGGGTATTGCTGACGCAGGTGAGGGCCTTTGAGCGGAAGCCGTCGGGTGGGAGGTAGCCGAAGCCGTGGCGGTCGACCCAGTCGTGGACCATGCGGTTGAGGCGGGCGTGGCGGGCGAAGCGGTTTTCGAGGCCTTCGGCGAGGATTTCGTTCAGTTTCGATTCCAGCGCGTAGATGAGGGGGATGACCGGGGTGCTGGGGGTCATGAGGTTTTCGGCATTCTTGCGGAACTCGAGGAAATCGAAGTAGTAGCCTCGGTCATTGATGGTGGCGGCGCGGGCGAAGGCGCGTTCGCTGGCGGCGAAGAGGGCCATGCCTGGTGGGAGGGCGAGGGCCTTCTGGACGCCGAGGAGCATGACATCGAGGCCGAGTTCATCGAACGGGATGCGGACGGTGCTGAAGCTCGACACGGTGTCTGTGATGAGGAGGACGTCCGGGTATTTCGAGCGGACGAGGCTGGCGATTTCCGTGATGGGGTTGAGGACGCCGGTGGATGTTTCGCTGTGGACGACCGTGATGGCGTCGAAGCCGCCTTTGGCGAGGGCCGCGTCGATGAGTTCCGGGGTGATGGGCTGGCCCCATGGAACGCGGAGGGCTTCGGCCTGTTTGCCGCAGGCGAGTGCGACATCGTACCATTTGTCCGAGAAGGCACCGCAGCAGCAGTTGAGGACCTTGCGGGCGACGAGGTTGCGGATGCTTCCTTCCATGACGCCCCAGGCCGAGGACGTGGAGAGGAAGACGGGCAGGGAAGTGCCGAAGACCGACTGGAGCATGGGCATGATGCGTCCGTAGAGGGCCTGGAAGTCCTTGCTGCGGTGGCCGATCATGGGTTGGGTCATGGCCTGCATGGTGTGCGGGCTGACTTCGACGGGGCCGGGGATGAAGAGTTTGGTGTGGGGCATGGGAAAACGGATGGGAAAACGGATGGAGAATGGGCTCAGGGCGGCGCTGGGGTGGCCGGGGCATTTTCGAGCCAGATCCCGTATTTGAGGGCGAGTTGGCTGACGAGATTTCCGGCCGCGCGGCCGCGCGGGCCGGGAGCCTGAGACAGCTTTCGGGCCATCTCAACGGCTTCTTCGTATTTTCCGGTCGATTCGAGGAGGCGGAGGGCCTTTTCGCCGGCGCGGTGGAACCAGTATTCGTCCGGGCCTTCCTTTGCGGGTGGTGAGGAAACGACTTCGTGGTAGGCGTCGAGGGCGTCGGTGGTGCGCTTGAGTTGTTCGAGGCAGACGCCTTTGCGGACGAGGGCTTCGTGTTTCCACGGGGTGGGGGTGGTGGGGTCTGCGCTGACGCTGTCGAAGGCGGCGAGGGCTTCGCGGATCTGGCCGGGGCCGGCAGCCTGGGCGGTGAGGATTTCGCCTTTGAGGCAGAGGCACTGCCAGCGGACGGCGGGTTCCGGTGCCGGGGTGGAGGCAAGGATGCCGTTGAGGTACTGGAGGGCGGCGGGGAAGTCGCTGCGGCGCTGGCTCACGAGCGCCACCTGGAGGCGGGCTTCGAGTTTGAGCGGCCCGTTGCGGCGGTAGACTTCCTCCCAGAGCGTGACGGCATCGTTTTCCGATTTCTGGCCGAGGGAGAGGAGGGCGGATTTGCCGGCCCAGAAGAGGGCGGCTTCGGCGAGTGGGTGGGCGGGGTCGTCGCGGGCGATGGTTTCGAAGGCCTGGCGGGCGGCGGCGAAGTTCTGGCGGCGGTAGAACATTTCGCCGAGTCGCATGCGGAGGGGGCTGCGGCGCTGGGATTCCGGGAATGAAGTGAAGAAGGCGGTGGCGGCGGTGGCGAGGGCGTCGTCTCCGCTGGTGGCGCCGGTGGCGAGGACTTCGAGCCATGCGGCTGTTTCCTTCTGTTCCGGAGACTGGGCGGCAGCGGTGGCGGCCCTTGCGTGGCGGGAGGCTTCGGTGGCGTCCGGGGGGGAAGCGGCGAGGCAGAGTTCGGTGAGGGCGGCGAGGGCTTCGAAGTGGCGCGGGTGGTTCGGGGCGGTGGCGAGGAAGGCTTCGAGGGATTCGCGGGCACCGGGTTGGTCGGTGGCGGCGAGGTAGAGGGCGCGTTCGAGGGTGAATTCCGTGGCGGCCGTGCGTGCGGCGGGGGTATTGAGCGAGCTGAGGAGGTCGAGTGGGCTGGCTGGGTTGAGGGCACCGGTGCGGAGTTCGGCGATGGCGGCATTCCATGCGGCGGCGGCCTGGGCATCGGCTTCCGGGGCATTGCGTGCGGCGGTGGAGAAGGCGGCGGCGGCCTTTTTGAAGTCATTTTCCTCGTAGGCGGTGACGCCCTTGAGCCATGCGCACCATGCGCGCAGGACGGGGGTGGCGGCGAGGGGTTCGAGGGTGGTGAGCGTGCGGGTGGCGGCGGCGCGGTCACCGGCGGCGAGGGCCGCCTTTGCTTCCTTGAGGATGAGGAATGGGAGGAGTTCGCTGCCCTGGTTGGAGGAGGTCAGTTCGCGGCAGATGGCGAGGGCCTCGGCTGGTTTACCGGCTGTCTCGAGGGCTTCTGCCTGAGCGAGTCGGGCCAGCGAGCGGAGGTCCGGCTGGTCCGAGGCTGCCCAGCTGCGGAGGAAGCTGTCCGCTTCCTCGCGCGGGGGCTGGTTGAGGCGGGAGAATTCGTCGAAGGCGGCGGCGAGGAGGGATCGGTCCGGAGCCGGGGAGAGGCCGATGAGTTTTTCGAGGGCGGCGAGGGCGGCGTCCTGCTGGCTGGTGGCGGCGAGGGCGCGGGCCATGCCGAGGGCGGCGGCGTGCTGGAATTTCTGCGTGGCTCCGCCGGCGGGGGAGGTGAGGGGTTCCATGAGGGCGAGGGCGTCCTCCGGTTTGCCGACGGCGAGGGCGATGCGGCCCTTGAGGTAGCGGACGTGGGGCAGGAGGGCAGCGGGCGGGTCCGTCAGTGGTTCGAGGAGGGCGGCGGCTTCCGATGGGTGGTTCGCGAGGAACTGGAATTCGGCTGACCAGAGGCGGGCCCGGCTGGCGGTGGCTGGCTGGTCGGAAGAGAGGAAAGGGGCGAGGGTGGTGAGGGCGCGGGCGTGGTCGCCTGCTGCTGCCATGATGGAGGCCCGGCTGAAGGCAGCTTCCGTGGCGAAGGGGAAATCCTTTCCGGTGGAGGGATCCGGGAGGGCGGAGAAGGCAGCGAGGGCGTCGTTCCAGCGTCCGAGTCCGGCGAGGGCAGAGGCTTTCCAGAAGGTGGCTTCCGGGAGGCTGGCGAGGTCGCGGTGGGCGGCTTCGCGGATGGCGTCCGCGTATTTGCCCGAGCGCACGAGGGCCTCGCAGAGGAGGAGCCGGGCGGCTGGTTGCGGGGTGCGGGCCGCGGCGGGGCTGGCGATGAGTTTCTGGAGTCGGGCTGCTGCCACGTCCGGGAGTTTATCGCGGATGGCCTGAGCGGCCGGGCGGGTATCGAGTGCGGCGGATGCTGGTTTTGGCTGACTGGACGTGCGGTTCTGGGCGTGGGCCGACAGTGGCAGCAGGGCAGCAGCAGCGGCGAGGCAGGCAGTTGCTCCGGGGAAGAGCCCCGGCCCGGGACGTTTGCGGGGAGCGGCGGGCGGCATGGGGAAGGACCGGGTGAGGTGGGCGGTGGGGTGGGAGCCAGCGCGGCGCATCGTTCCTTCCATGAAGTTCCGGCGGGGTGACCGCGGGATGGGGTGGTCAGAGCGATTCGTCCGTGACGGCTCCTTCCGAGGCGGTGGAGACGAGTCGGGCGAACTTGGCGAGGACGCCGCGGGTGTAGCGGGGTTTTGGCTGTTTCCAGCGGGCGAGCCGGTCCTTGATATCCTTTGCGGGGATATCGAGGGAGATGGTGCGTTTGACGGCGTCGATGGTGATGGGGTCGCCATTGCGGACGATGGCGATGGGACCGCCCGAGAAGGCTTCCGGGGTGATGTGGCCGACGACGAAGCCGTGGCTGCCGCCGCTGAAGCGGCCATCGGTGATGAGAGCGACCTCCTTGCCGAGGCCCATGCCCATGACGGCGGAGGTGGGGCCGAGCATTTCGCGCATGCCGGGGCCGCCTTTGGGGCCTTCCATGCGGATGACGATGACATCGCCTGCCTTGATTTTCCGGTTGGTGATGGCGTGCATGGCGGCTTCTTCGCTATCGAAGACGCGGGCTTTGCCTGAGAAGCGGTTGCCTTCCTTGCCGCTGATTTTGCCGACGGCTCCTCCGGGGGCGAGATTTCCGTAGAGGATGGCGAGGTGGCCTTCCTTCTTGATGGGATTGGAGAGCGGGCGGATGACGTCCTGACCTTTCGGGTAGGGTTTCACCTTCGCGAGGTTCTGGGCCAGCGTTTTGCCGGTCACCGTCATGACATTGCCGTCGAGCAGTTTGGCGTCGAGCAGCATTTTCATGAGCGGGAGGGTGCCGCCGATGCGGACGAGTTCCCACATCACGTATTTGCCGCTTGGTTTGAGGTCGGCGAGGACCGGGGTGCGGGCACCGATTTTCTGGAAGTCGTCGATGGAGAGTTTGACGCCGGCTGCCTTGGCCATGGCGGGGAGGTGGAGGACCGCGTTGGTGCTGCCGCCGAGGGCCGTGATGACCGTGATGGCATTGAGGAAGGATTCGCGGCAGAGGATATCCGACGGGCGGATCCCGCGCTGGAGGAGGTGCATGACAGCGGCTCCTGCGTCGAAGCAATCCATCATTTTCTCGTCGCTTACGGCAGCCTGGGCTGAGGAATTCGGCAGTGAGAGGCCGAGGGCCTCGATGGCACTGGCCATGGTATTGGCCGTGTACATGCCGCCGCAGGAGCCGGGTCCGGGGATTGCGCACTGTTCGATTTCAGCGAGGGTCTCGTCCGGGATTTTGCCGCTGGCGTGCTGGCCGACGGCTTCGAAGACGCTGACGATGTCGACGTCGCGGCCGTCGTGGCAGCCTGGTTTGATGGTGCCGCCGTAGACGAAGACGGAAGGGCGGTTGAGGCGGGCCATGGCCATGACACAGGCTGGCATGTTCTTGTCGCAGCCGCCGATGGTGACGAGGCCGTCGAACATTTCGCAGCCGGCGACGGTTTCGATGGAATCGGCGATGACTTCGCGGGAGACGAGGCTGTATTTCATGCCTTCGGTGCCCATGCTGATGCCGTCCGAGATGGTGATGGTATTGAAGATGACGCTTTTGCCGCCGGCGGCGTCGACGCCCTTGGCTGATTCGAGGGCGAGTTTATCGATGTGGATGTTGCAGGGGGTGACCTGGCTCCATGTGCTGGCGATGCCGACCTGGCTTTTGCGGAAGTCGGATCGCTGGAAGCCGACGGCGTGGAGCATGGCGCGGCTGGCGGCGCGTTCCGGGCCATCGACGAGTTGGCTTGAGAAGGCGCGGGCTGCTGGGGTAGCTGGGGCGGAAGGTTTTTTCCGGGAACTCATGAACGGGTTGGAGGCGGTGTGGGGGGAAATCGGAATGGGCAGTGCGGGCGGGTCAGCGGTCGCATTCGCCCATGACGAAGTCGAGGGACCCGAGGATGGCGGGGACGTCGCTGACCATGTGGCCTGGGAGGATTTCCGGGACGACGGAGAGGTTGACGAAGGATGGGCTGCGGATTTTGAGGCGGTAGGGAACGCCGCCGCCTTTGCTGCAGAGGTAGAAGCCGAGTTCGCCCTTGGGGTTTTCGTGGCCGAAGTAGACTTCGCCGGGGGGGGCGTCGACGCTTTGGGTGGCGACGATGAAGTGGTGGATGAGTTCCTCCATTTTCATGAGGACATTTTCCTTCTTCGGGAGGAGGCCCTTGGCATCGGCGACATTGATGGGGCCGTCCGGGAGCCGGCTGATGGCCTGGCGGAGGATCTTGTGGCTCTGGCGCATTTCCTCGAGGCGGACGAGGTAGCGGTCGAAGCAGTCGCCTACGCTGCCGAGGGGGACATCGAAATCGTACTGTTCGTAGCCGAGGTAGGGATGGGCCTTGCGGAGGTCGTAATCGACGCCTGCGGCGCGGAGGTTTGGTCCGGTGATGCCGTAGGCGATGGCGCGGTCGCGCGGGATGATGCCGATGTCCCTTGTGCGGTCGAGGAAGATTTTGTTCCTTGTGAGGAGTTGGTCGATTTCGTCGATCTGGGCGGGGAGTTCGTCGAGGAACTTCGAGAGGTTGGCGAGGAATTCCGGGGAGACGTCGCGGGTTTGGCCACCGACGCGGGTATACGACGTGGTGAAGCGGGCTCCGGTGAGTTGTTCGCAGAGGTTGTAGATCTTCTCGCGTTCGGTGAAGGTGTATAGGAAGACCGTCATGGCACCGCAGTCCATGGCGAAGACGCCCATGCCGAGGAGGTGGGCTGAGAGGCGTGCGAGTTCGCAGCAGATGACGCGGATGGCCTGACCACGGGGTGGGAGTTCCCAGCCCATGAGTTTTTCGACCGTCATGGCGTAGGCCACGTTATTGGCGAGGGGGGCGAGGTAATCGAGTCGGTCCGTGTAGGGCACGAACTGATTGTAGTGCATGTTTTCGGCGATTTTTTCGTCGCCGCGGTGGAGGTAGCCGACATCGGGGATGGCCTTGGAGATGATTTCGCCATCCAGTTCGAGGACGAGGCGGAGGACGCCGTGGGTGGCCGGGTGGGATGGGCCCATGTTGATGACCAGTTTTTCGCCGATCATGTCGGTGGCGGTCTGCTGGTATTCCTCGACGTGGTGGGCAGCTCTGGCGGCCATGTCGGGGGCTTCGATTTCACGCACCGTCTTGCTCATAGGAAATCAGAGGAACTGAAGAGATTGGGGTGCCCGGGAATGGGCATTTGAGCAAGCTACGGTTGGGCCGGGGAGCGGCAAGACGAATTTGTGAAATATTTCACAAGCCTTGGAGATTCGGGTTGGCTGGGGGGATTTGCGCTGGCGGGGTGGGTGGGTTGATGAAAGGGGTGGCGGATGGAAACGGGACATGGAGAGCGGGTTCAGGTGGAGCGGTATGCGGCGCTGGAGGCGCTGGGTGGGGTGATGCGGCATGGGTTTGTGGGTCGGGTGAGGGGAGTGGGGGTGGGCTATGATAAGGCTGGGGTGCTGGCGGAGTTGGCTCCGTGGCATGGGGCGGTGGTGCGGGGGATGGGGTATGAGGAGGGGGCTGTGGTGACGGCGGAGCAGGTGCATGGGGCGGAAGTGGCGGTGGTGGGTGGTGGGGGAGAGCGGCATGTGGCTGGGGTGGATGGATTGATCACGGCCGAGCGCGGGGTGGTGCTGGGGATTCATGTGGCGGACTGTGCGCCGGTGTGGGTGGTGGATCCGGCGAGTCGGGTGCTGGCCGTGCTGCATTCCGGGAGGAAGAGCACGGAGGGGAACATTGTGGGGGGTGCGATCCGGGAGATGGTGGAGCGGTTTGGCTGTGATCCCGGGAGGATGGTGGTGCAGATTGGTCCGGCGATCCGGCCACCGTGGTTTGAGATGGACATTCCGGCACGGATCCGGGAAGACGCGGTGGCGGCGGGGGTCGATGCGGCGGCGGTGCACGACTGTGGGATCTGCACGCATGCGTCTGATCCTGAGCGGTATTACTCGTATCGCCGGGAAAAGGGCTGCACTGGAAGGATGGTGGCGCTGGGGGTTTTGTGCTGAAGGGTGGGCGTCCCGGGCTTCGGCGGAAATCCTAGGGAGGTGCGGGAATTGACCTGAGGTGCGGGGTGGGGTTTGCGATGATGGACGGGGCGGGTGTGGGCCTGCAGGATGGTGAAACAACCCTGATGGTGTCATGAAGCTGAAAACCCTGCCGCTGCCTTCTGTTTTTCTGGTAACGCTGATTGGACTGTGTCCTGCGGGGTATGGTCAGACAGATGACTTCAATGATGGGAATGACGCTGGCTGGACGAGGTTCAATCCGCTGGGGAGCGGGAATTTTGCGGTGGTGGGCGGGGTGTACCGGATGAGTTGTCCGCCGTCGCCGAATCCTGGGTCGTTTGGTCCGGCGCGGGTGGGGTCGCTGCGGCAGGGGGTGGTTTACGACAAGTTCCGGGTGGCGGTGGATTTGCCTGAGTGGGATGCGTCGGTTGATCTATCCGTGGGGATTCTGGCGAGGGTGCAGTCCGGGGCAGGGCCGGGGACGCTGAGTGGGTATGCGGCGACCTTCAATGTGGCGGATGGGGATCTGGGAATTGAGCGGGTAACGGGAGAGCAGCCGTCGAACATTGGTGGCTATGCGAAGTTCCAGCCGGTGGCGGGGACGCGGTATCGCCTTGTGTTTGCGGGTGCGGGGAATTTTCTGGAGGCGCATCTTTTTGCGCCGTGGGATCCGGATGTGCCGGTGGCGTCGCGGGTGGTGGAAGATTTGACGTATGCGCGCGGGGCCTGCGGGCTGGTGGCCTTCAGTGATGAGAATGCGGCGATCACGGGGGTTTTTGACAACTATGAGGCGGCGGAGGGCGACCCGGTGCCGCTGGATGATTTCAATGATGGGAACGAGGTGGGCTGGACGCGGGTGAATCCGGTGGGGGTGGGGAGCTACAGTTTTCCGGATGGAGGGTGGCGGGTGGCGGCGGCGGCGACTCCTGATCCTGGGGTGATGGGTCCGGCGCGGGCGGGCGGCGTGCGGACTGGTCAGGTGCTGAGTGACTTCTGTGTGGCCTGTGATATTGGTGGATTTGATCCTGCGGCGGATGGGTCGGTGGGATTGCTGGCGCGGGTGAGCAGTCTGGGTGCGGGGACGACCAATGGGTATGCGCTGACCTTTCAGACGAGGGATGGCGATCTGGAGATCAACCGGGTGAGTGGGGAAGCGCCGCAGAAGATCAATGCGGGGACCGTGCTGGCGGCGTTGGATCCCGGGCGGCGGTACCGGATGGTATTTGCGGGTCGGGGTCCGCTGCTGCTTGGGCGGGTTTACGATCTGGGGTCGCCTGGCGAGCCGGTGGCGGTGATTGCGGCGGAGGATGCGGCGTGGCAGAGTGGAATGGCCGGGCTGATTGTGTTCAGTTCGACCAATGCGGCGGTGGCGGCAGTTTTTGACAGTTATGCGGGGGGGCCGCTGGTGGGTGCTGGGCTGGCGATCCGGGAGGATGGGCCGGGGACAGTGCGGCTGGGGTGGAACTGGGGAGCCGGGCTTTGTTACCGGGTCGAGTCGTCCTCCGATCTTGGGGTCTGGGAAGCGGTGCCTGGGCCGGTGGAAGTGTTCGGTGGTCGGGCGGTGCTGCGGCAGCCCGTGGAAGGCCGGCGGTTTTTCCGGCTGGGGTTCGGGCCCTGAGGAACGGGTGGGCGGCGTGTGGTCCGGGCGGATCAGTCCGGGCGGATCAGGGAGTTGGCAGGATGGGGACGCGGTGGAACGTGAGGGCGGCGGGGCCGTGGGGGGAACGGAGGAGCCGCTGGGGGTTCCATGAGGCGCTGTCGAGGTAGGAAATCGTGCTGGCTTGCGATGGTGTGTGCAGCTGGAGGGTGAGGGTGGTGCCGCTGGCGTGGCCTGAGGTGACGAGACCGCGCTGGTCACCGATGAGGAAATCTTCTGCGAGGGTGTCCTGCCATGTGATGGGGTGGGAGAACGAGAGCGTGATGGCATTCTGTTGTGGAGACGAGAAGCGGGCCGAGACGAGGCTGGGCGATTCCGGGGGCTGGGGCGGGGATGCCTTGTAATGGAGTTTCTGGACGAGTGGGAAGACCGTGGCTGCGAGGTTTGCGTAGCCGGCGGGAGGGAAGTGGCAGCCGCCTTCCGGGGTGATGCCGAGGGTGGCCATGACCGAGAGGTTGGCGACGGCGGAGGGGAGTTGGCGCTGGACTTCGCGCAGTTGGTTATCCGATCCGTTGAGGCCCATGGAGCAGGCCTTCGGCCAGATCTGGAAGGCGATGATGTGCTGGGCGTTGGGGTAGTCCTGTTTCCATGCGGCGGCGAGGTCCATGAAGAAGCGTCGGTAGGTTTCCCAGCCGAAGCCGCCGGTGGGGCCATCGGCGCCCTGGTCGTTTTCGCCCTGGTGCCAGAAGATGCCGCGGATGCCGTGGGTGAGGCCGGCCATGTGGGTGCGGGCGAGGAGTCGGCCGTAGATGGATTCCGGGTTATCCGGCTGGGAGGGGTGGCGCTGGTGCTGGTCGATGCGGGTGCCGCCGACGGCTCCGTTGAGGAAGCAGACGGGAATATTGTGGGTCTCCACGATTTTCCGGGCGAGTTCCATGGCCCAGAAACCGATCTGGAATTTGCCGCCTTCGGCGCGGTACGTGGCGAGGCCCCATGTGTTGGCGGGGTTGGGATGGCCTTCCGGGGAACCGAAGGAACGGATCCATGGGCTTGAGAAATCCGGGGCGGGATCCGGTCCCCAGTCCGTGGCGACGGCATTCGATTGTCCATCGATGAGGAAGGCGTCGCCGCAGACGATGTCGCCGACTGATTCGATGGCGGTCTGGTCAGCGGACAGCGTGGCTGTGTAGCGGATCAGTCCGGCTGGGACGGGCAGCGAGAGAGAGAATGATCCATCCGGCTGCGGGGCTGAGGATGCCGAGGTGGGTTTCCCCTGGTCCGGGGTGAGGGTGAGTGTGACCGAGCGGGCGGCTGGGTTGGCGAGTTTGCCATTCCAGTGGAGGGTGCCGTGGGTGTCCGGCTGGCGGGCGATGAACATGCCCTTGGAAGGTTTTTCGCCGGGAGTGGCGGGGCGCTGGATCCATGGGTCCGGGGCTGCGGGGGGCAGGACGCTGAGGATGGCCGAGCGGGTTACGGGCGGGCCGCCATTTGAGAGCGTTGCCGTGATGGTGAGCGGGCCGTGGTGGAGCGCGTGTTCAAGGGTGAGGGAATCGCCGGATTTCGTATGGACGACCGCGAATGGTTCGACTGACCATGTGGTGGTGAGGGGGGACCTGGGGAGAGCGGCGCGGTTGTTGAGATCCGGGGTGATGGTGAGGCGGGAACGTCCGTCCCATGTGGGTGGGATGGCGAGGGTGAAGTCCGGTTCTGCGATGGCTTCGCGCAGCGAGATCGGGATGAACTGGGTGCGGAGGCCTGCGGCGGTGACGGCTGTGCAGCGCAGCGTGGCTGATTGGTCAGCGGTGATGCGCGGGGTGGTGAAGGTGAAGTGGAATCGGTTCACGGCCAGCGGGGTGGCAGAGCCATCGGCATGGAGCAGGTCCCATGAGATGCGGTGGGCACCGCCGGCTGTCAGAGTGAACGCGAGTGATTCGCCCTCCCTGATGGTGGCGGTGGAGGGGGAAACCGAGAATGCGTCGCCCTTGGAGACGAGTGGACCGACGAGCGACTGGAACGGCTTCTGGTTTTCGAATTCCGTGCGGATCCATGCGGGTGTGCGGGGGACGGAGCTGATGCGGACCTCGTCGAGGTCGCCGGTGAAATCGTACTGGTGGTACCAGCCTCCGAGCCAGAGCCGGGAGGGCGAGCGGATGTCGAGTCTGGTATCTGCTTCGCTGTCGGGTTGGCCGTTGATGAAGAGTCGGCGTGGACCGTTGCCGTAGGTGTGGGCGACGTGGATCCATTCGTTCATGGGGAGTCGCTGGGAGCCGCGGATGTCCGAGAAATCGCTGTCGATGCGGACGTGCGGCGGGCTTTGGAAGATCATGCGGATTTTGCTGCCGCGTCCGCCGCCTTCATTGCCCCAGCCGATGATGGTGGTGTTGGGTTTTTCCGCGCGGAACCATGCTGAGGTGGTGTGGGGAGCCGAGCCTGCGGGGTAATTCGCGATCTCTTCGCCGCCGAAGATTCCCTTGCCGCCGGGGAAGTGGCGGGCCGGGCCGATGACACCGGTGGTGAGGGATGTGCCGGTGTCTTTGGTGGCGAGGGTGCCTGCGGCATCTTCCACGGAATCGCCGAGGTGCCATGTGCTCAGGAATCCGTGTGCGGCGCTGAAGACTGCGCGGCTGTCCGAGGCCGGCGGGGCCGTCGGGTGGCCCCAGTGGAGGTGGAGTGGCTGGGCGGAGTTGCCCTTGATTTCCGGAACGAGGACCCAGACGGCGGCCGAGCCTGCGGCAGCGTCCCATGAATCGATTTCGAAGGCCAGCGGCGAGCCATCGGCTGACGAGAAGCGGAGGTCGGCTCCGTCCGTTCTGGTCTGGGCGAAGGGGAACCAATCGCCATCGAGCCGGACGAGCACGGGGAAACCGGTGAGCGAATCAGCGGCGGGCAGGTTGGCTCCGTCCGGAGTTGTCAGGATGATGACCGTGCCGTGGTGGGGCCAGTCGGGGAAGCCCGGGACGGCGGCAGGAGCGGAGGAGGACAGGCCCAGGGCGAGTCCGGCGAGCGCGGCGGTTGTGCGCATGGCGTGGCGGGGGATCAGGCTGGCAGCGTCGGGAGTTTCCAGCCTTCGCGGTAGGCCTTGCGGACGATGCGCTGGGCCTCCGGGGTATTGGGCGACGTCATGTCGAGGTCGTTCCATTCCACGCGTTTCTGGAATTCGACGGCCAGCATGCCGGTGAGGAGGGATTCGGTGAACGGGGCGGAGTACCAGAAGCCGCTGAGGGAATCCATGGGTTTTCCGGCGATGGCGGCGCGGACCCATTCGATGCGGTGGCCCTGGGAACGCGGGAGGGATTTCGGGGGTGGCGGGGTGGAGGCCTGGGCTTCCGATGGGAGGAGCCGGGGCGGGCTCGCATGGGAACCGCCGAAGAGGGTGGCCTTGTCGCCTGCGATGAGGAGACCGTTGTCGCCGAGGTTGATGGTGGGGTCTACGAAGGGAACATTCTGCGGGCGTTTGCCGCCGTCGTACCATTTCATGGTGATGGCCGGGCGTTGGCCTTTGGCAGGGAAGTGCCATGTCACGATGGACCATGCGGGGAACGAATCGCTGTTTGGTTCCGATGTTTCGGCATCGACCCAGTCCGGGGCACCGAGGTCGAGCGCGAAATAGGCAGGATCGGCATTGTGGACGGCCATGTCGCCGAGGGCACCGCAGCCGAAGTCCTTGATGCCGCGCCACTGCATGGGGTGGTAGCTGGGGTGGTAGGGTCGGGCGGGGGCGGGGCCGAGCCAGAGGTCCCAGTCGAGCGACGCCGGGACCTCGTGGGTGTCGGTGGGGCGGGGTTTGCCCTGGGATTGCCACCAATTGCCTGGGCGGTCCGACCAGACGTGGATTTCCTTCGGGGTGCCGATGGTTCCGGCGTCGATGTATTCCTTCCAGCGGCGGAGGCCATCGCCTGCGTGGCCGTTGTTGCCCATCTGGGTGACCACCTTCATGCGGGCGGCGGTGAGGGTCATGAGGCGGGCTTCCTCGATGGTGTGGGCGAGGGGTTTTTCCACGTAGGCGTGCTTGCCGAGGAGCATGGCCGAGACGGCGATGGGGGCGTGGTGGTGGTCCGGGGTGGAGACGACCACTGCGTCGAAATCCTTCTGGGAATCGAGGAGGCGGCGCCAGTCGCGGTGGGTGCGGGCCTGCGGGTATTCCTTCGCTGGTCCGGCGAGCCGTCCTTCATCTACATCGCAGAGGGCAACGACGCGGACTTCCGGGAATTTCCCGATTTCGCCGAGATTGCCGCCGCCCTGACCGGAGACGCCGATGTGGGCAGTGGCCAGTTGTTCCGAGGGAGGGGTCTGACCGCTTCCGGCGATGAGGTGGCGTGGCAGGAAGAGCGGGGCTGAGCCCGAGGCGATGATTGACTGGAGGAGGTGGCGGCGGGTCTTCATGCCGCAGGATGCGGTTTCGCTGACCACTTGTCCAGTCCGCGGGGTGGCGGGTTTACGGAGCCGGAGAATCGGCGGCCGGCGTCGGAGTTGTGCCTGGATCCGCTTTTGGCTGGGAATTTTCCTGCCGGTTGGGGCGTGGGGGCTGGGGACGCTGGTTGAAGAAATCGCTGCGGCGGCGTTTGCGGAAATCCTCCCATGGTTTGCGCTGGGCGTCCGTGAGTTGTTTTTCGATGGCGCGGTCCGATTCGATCATGCGCTGGCGGAGTTCGCGGCGCCAGCGTTCGCGCATGGACTGGACGTCTTCGTAGGTCCGGCTGAGGATGCTGGAGACGGCGGTGGACTGGGGTTCCGAGAGGCCGACCTGCTGGCGGACGGAGTCCGAGACCCGCTGTGGCCATTCGCGCGATTCCGGTGGTGGGGCCGGGGTGGTTTTGCGGGCACCGGCGAGGCGGCCGCGGAAGACCTGGGCCGAGACGAGTGAACCGGCGAGGGCACCCAGTGCAAAGATTGCGAGGGTGAGGACAGCGGTTTTCCAGTTCTGCATGGTGAGGCCCGGGAGTGGTGGGGTGATCAGAAGCCGACGTCCGGGTCGGCGATATCCGGGGTGAGGGCGTCCTCGGCTTCCTCCTCTTCGGCGGCTGCGTGGGAAGCGATCCATTCGTCGTCCATGATTTCGGCGAGGGCGGGAGCGCTCCAGAATCCGGTGGCGGCGGCGAGGGTGGCGGCGGCGGCGAGGGGGCGCCATGAGGAGAGGCTGAAGAGGGCATCGCCCCATGAGGGTGGGCGGCTGAGGCGCTGGAGGACGCGGGCTTCGAGACCGCGGGTGGCGGTGGCGGCCCATGTGGCTGGGCGTTCGTCGCGGGCGGCCTTGCGGAGGAGATCGTCGAGGTGGTGATCAGCGTTGGGATTCATGGCGCTGGAGGAATTCGCGGAGTTTCTGGCGGGCGCGCAGGGCGCGGACTTTGACATTGGAGGTGGACCAGCCGGTGGCGTCGGCGATTTCTGCGACCGAGCGTTCTTCGAGGTGGAGCATGGTGATGACGAGGCGGTCTTCCGGGCGGAGGGAAGCGAGGGCGGGGCCGAGGCGGTCGGCGGCTTCGCGGGAGGCGGCGGCGGCGTCCGGGGAGGGATCGGGGATGCGTTCGAGGGAAACCGGTTCGCTGCTGGGGGCGAAGATGGCGTTGCGGCGGCGGCGTTTCTTGAGGTGGGTGAGGCAGGTATTGACGGCGACGCGGGAGACCCAGTGTGGGAAGGGGGCGTCGAAGCGGTAGGATTGGAGGCCGCGCCAGAGGTGCACGAAAATTTCCTGGCAGAGGTCATCGAGTTCCGGGGCGCACTGGACGTAGCGGGAGGCCATGGCGGCGATGCGGCCTTTGCAGGCGCGCATGATGGCATGGAACGAAGGTTCGTCGCCCTGCTGGGCTGCGCGGATGAGGTCTGCAGGCAGCGAAGCCTCATCGAGTTGCTCCGAATGGAAGCGGACTGGAGGCGTGCTGGGGAGGGGAAAGGGGATGACGGCGGGCAGGGCAGTCATGATCATAATGAGCCCTGTGGGAGGGCTTCAGTTACAGGGAACTTGCGGGCTGGGAGGGTGTTTCCGGGGGGTGAAAATGGGCGTTTGGGGCGGTGGAAATGCAAATCAGGGTTGACGGTATCCCGCAATTGAGGATTGAACTTTGATGCCTGAGAAGACTACGGATTCCCCCCGGGAGCACTTCCGTCCCTGCGTTGCCTGTTTACTGGTGAACGACGAGGGGCGGCTGCTGATCTGTGAGCGGGATGATTTTGCGGACAGCTGGCAGTTTCCCCAGGGGGGGCGGGATCATGGGGAGACGCCGCGGGAGGCCCTGCAGCGGGAGTTGTGGGAAGAGATTTCGCTGCTGCCGGGGGCGTATGACATTGTGGAGGAGCGGGGACCGTATCGGTATCGGTTTCCGGTGCGGCACCGGCGGAGGAGGAAGTATGTGGGGCAGCAGCAGACGTACTTTCTGTGCCGGTTTCATGGGCCTGACAGTCTGATCAGCATTGACACGAAGCAGCCGGAATTCCGGAGCTGGAAGTGGATTGAGCCGGCCGCATTTGATTTGCGGTGGCTGCCTGAGTTCAAGCGTGGGGTGTACCGGGATGTGCTTAAGGATTTCCTCGGGGTGGTGGCGATTGGCGATGATCCTCCGCCGCGTCCCGAGAGTGATCCGAAGCCGAGGGTGGTGCGGCGCTGAGGGGCGGGCGGTGGCGTGTCCCGGGGAGGGGGGATTCAGCGGCGGGTTGCGGGGCGGGCGGGCAGCTGGAGGGCGATGGCTTTGAGGTAGGTGGCTTCCGGAAAGCGGGCTGGGTGGTCCGGGGCGTGTCCTGCGGTCCAGAGTTCGCGGGCGTGGGGGATGGCTGCGCGGACGGCGTCGGCGAATTCGGAGGGGCTGACGTGGGCGGAGCAGGAGGCGGCGAGGAGGATGCCGTGGGGTTTGAGGTG